>Ga0335071_10000462_pt1 | contig 45157 bp, 30 predicted proteins | sample Lox_Sample_15_FD_206724 | JGI IMG/M metagenome (GOLD analysis project Ga0335071, IMG submission 206724) | Soil microbial communities from Loxahatchee National Wildlife Refuge, Florida, United States - Lox_Sample_1.5 | ecosystem: Environmental > Terrestrial > Soil > Wetlands | place: USA... | reverse complement strand
TAAAGGGAGCAACGGACATTACCGGTTTTGGCCTGGCTGGCCATACGCTTAAGCTGGCAAAAGCGAGCAACGTGTCGGCGAACATATTTATGGGCAAAGTGCCAATCATGGAAGGCACTCTCGGCCTCGCGGAACTCGGATGCATCCCGGGAGCATGCTTTACCAACCTCGAGTATGCAGAAAAGGAAACATATACGGATCCGCAACTCGACTACAACCTCAGGATGATCGCCTTCGATGCACAGACCTCGGGCGGGCTTCTTATTTCAGCTCCTTCCGGAACAGCAGATGAAATCCTTGCTGACCTCAGGAAAGAAGTGTCACTTGTTTCTTCAGTTATCGGTGAAGTGACAACCAGAAGGGAAAAACTGCTATATTTATCCATCTGAACCTTCAGAACGGAATTCAATATTTTATTATATGAAAAGACTATTCCAGATCATTCTCTGGCTTATTGCTGTTTTACTGATAGTTATTGTTGTTAAGACACTATTGTTCCGGTCCAGGCAGGAATCGGCAGGTAATGCAGTAAAGGTTGCTGTCAGTGACAGCTGCGTAAAGCACCTTGCGGAGGCAGTCTCATTCCCGACAGTGTCATACAGCACTGATTCTCCGATTGATACAGCTTCTTTCACCGGGTATAATATTTTCCTGAAGAACACGTACCCCAGGGTCTTTGAAAAACTGGAGAAGCAGACATTTAATCATTTTGGACTCCTGTTTAAATGGCAGGGTACCGACACAACACTGAAGCCGGTGGTACTGATGGCCCATTATGATGTTGTGCCCCCGGGAGATTCATCCTCCTGGGAGAGGAAGCCATTTTCAGGCTACTTCGATGGTACATATATATGGGGACGTGGCACCCTCGACGACAAGGCATCAATGATCTCTGTTCTTGAAGCTGTGGAAGATCTTTTGGGTGAGGGTTTTAAACCGGCAAGGACCATCTATCTCTCATTTGGATATGATGAAGAAATTTCGGGAATGAGGGGTGCAGGGACCATCGTTAAGTTTTTTAAAAAGAACAATATAGTCCCCGAATTTGTGCTTGATGAAGGAATGGCTGTTTCGGTGGGTATGGTGCCCATGATAAAAAAGCCGGTTGCCCTGATCGGCACTTCAGAAAAAGGTTATCTTACCGTAAAGCTTACCGTTGAGATGCCGGGGGGGCACTCTTCAACCCCTGAAAAAGAAACAAGCGTAACCCTCCTCAACAGGGCAATTATGAACCTCGTTCAGAAACAGGTGAAACCTGCTATCTCCGGACCGGTAAATGATTTTATCAATTACATAGGCCCGGAAATGCCATTTTTTGCACGGGCAATCTTTGCAAATAAATGGTTGCTTAAGGGCCTTCTTCTTGATATTTATACCGGAACAGCATCGGGAAATGCAATGGTCCGGACTACAACAGCTCCAACGGTTGTCAGTGCAGGTATAAAAGACAATGTCATCCCGTCAAGGGCAGAAGCTCTTGTTAATTTCAGGATACTCCCAGGTGAGAGTATCTCTGGATTACTGGCACACATCAGAAAGGTTATCGGAGATGACAGGGTAATAATTTCCGCCGACAGCTCAACAAGCAGCGAACCGGCTCCCGTTTCACCTGTTGACACAAAAGGATTCACTACAATATCATTGTCGATCCGGCAGGTTTACAAAGACGTGCTTGTGGCTCCAACTCTTATGCTGGGCTCCTCTGATTCCAAGTTTTTCTCAGCTGTGACTTCAAATATTTACAAGTTTGCACCTATCGTTGTCACTTCCGCGGATATGGAACGGATTCACGGACTTAATGAGCGAACGAAGGCTGATGATTTTAAGAAAGGCATACAGTTCTATCACCAGGTCATCATTAATTCGCAGGGAAAATAGGGAAATCTCATAGTTCGTGGCACCGGTCTCCCTGTGCTCTGTGCCCTTAGCCCTGCGCCCTGTGCTGCCTATTGTTTTTCTTCAGAATTCTCGTCCCAGTAGTTTTTCCTTTTGTCCTTTTCATTGATCGGATTGGCATCCATTACCCACAGGCCCCTGCCGTGTGTCGCGATGATGATCATATTATCGCGCGGGTGGATCCTGAGATCGTGCACGTAGCAGAAAGGGAGGGTTCCGAGGATGTCCCATCTTTTGCCTCTGTCCTTGCTGATGAATACACCGCCGTCTGTTCCGGCGTATAGAATATCAGGATTTACAGGGTCCTCCCTGATTACGTTTACCGGACCGACAGGTATATTACCCGATATATCTTCCCACGTGTCGCCAAAGTTTGTCGATTTCCAGATGTAGACCTGGAAATCATCCTCCCTTCTTCCTGTCTGGGTAAGGTACACTGTTCCCATGTCTGAACCGGATGCCACGATCCTGGATACGAATTTCTGCGGCACTGCGCCGTTCCTTATTTCTGCCCAGTTCTTTCCGCCATCCCTTGTTCTCCATATCCTCCCGTCGTCGGTCCCGGCATAAATAAGTCCGAATTTCAGGGGCGATTCATCAATCGCAGAAATAGTTTGATAATTTATGTCTCCGTGTTTCTTTGGATCGTTGTATGAAAGGTCGCTGCTTATATTTTCCCATGTATTGCCTTTGTCCCTCGACATAAGCAGGAGTTGCATGCCATGGTATATGATGTCGGAATTATGTGGTGATATTAATGTAGGAGCGTTCCATTCTCCCCTCAACGGCGTTTCTCCCGGGTAAGTTTTTGGCAATATTTCCCTTTCATTATCAGGATTGTCGACAGAGGCCCTGGAAAGGACACCGTAAAATCCACTGGCATAAATGGTCGAATTATCATCCGGGTTTACAGCGTGCATGCTTCCTTCGGCTCCCAGGGTATGCTTGAATTCCTCCTGGGGTACCTTGTCGCGTCCCCTTGTAAGATCGACAGGGGCGAAGAAGCTGTGATGGTCCTGGATTGATCCGTAAACCCTGAAAGGGGTGCTCATGTCATATGCGACGTCGTAAAACTGTGCAAGCGGAAGAGCATCAATCGGGTGTTTCCATGTCCTGCCCTTGTCGTATGATATTGTAAGCCCGCCATCCTGCACGTTGAGAAGGTAATTCGGATTTGCCGGGTCAATCCACAGGCCATGGTGATCGAGATGCGGTCCCGCAAGATACCTGAATGTCCTGCCACCATCGGTCGACTGGTTAAGCATCAGTCCCATTATATAAAGGGTATTTTCATCTGTCGGGTCCACCCTGATCTGCCCGAAGACCCAGCCGTATGTTGCCGATACTCCCTCCATGAAAGTCTTCTGTTCTGGAGTCAGTCCGCTTACCCTTGTCCAGTTTGCACCGCCGTCATCCGTCCTGTACACGGTAGCACCTTTTATAACATCTTTTTTCGTCCGGCCGTAAGAGTCGGTCTCTTTAGGATCAGCCTTATACGCGATTTCATAATTATCGAGGTAGGCGTAGAGGACATTCGGATTTGAAACAGCGATATCTATCCCTATCCTGCCGCGCCTGTTGGGGTCCGGAAGACCCTTGTTTATCTGGAGCCAGTTCTTCCCGCCGTCTGTTGATTTCCATATACCGGTGCCTTTTGTTGTCTCATATGTCCTCGGGTCGTTCCATTTGAGGCGAGTACGTTCCCAGGTGGTACAATAGATTATATCCGGATATTTCGGATCGAGAACCAGGTCATTAACCCCTGTATTCTGATCGATGTACAGTATTTTTGACCAGCTTTTTCCGCCATCTGTTGTTTTGAATAGGCCCCTCTCTTCATTTGGTGTCCATTCATGACCTGTGGCTGCCACATAAACTATATCGGAATTCTTTGGGTTAACCCTGATCCTTCCGATGGTGAAGGTGTTCTCAAGTCCCATCAGGCTCCACGTCTTACCGCCATCGGTAGTTTTAAACACACCACAACCCGCGTTTGAGCTCCTGAAAATATTGGCTTCCCCTGTTCCCACCCATACAATGTTCGGATCGTTAGGATCAATAGCCAGGTCGCCAACAGAAGCTGTTGGCATGCCTTCAAAGACCGGAATGAAAGTGGTTCCTTCATTGACCGATTTCCAGACGCCGCCTGTGGCAGAGCCGATCCAGATCGTATAGTTCATTCCATGAGGTGAAACGGCTTCTACATCAGTGCACCTTCCACTGATATTGGTCGGCCCCAGATACTGCCATTTAAGATCCTTGTATGGTGAGTTCTGCGACATTACTGTCTCCTTTGCAAAGAGGTCCGCTTTTTCTTTCCCGGTAAGTACCGGTTGTTTGACTTGTCCGTTAAGAGCGGTAGCTAAAGTTATCAGCATTCCGAGTGAGAGAACAAGGCCGGGATTAATTTTCATAGCATGAGCATTTAAATAGGTTTTCTCAGTCAAAGATAGGTTCAAAAATTTTTTCCCTGGTTGCCTTAAAGCATAATTCAATCTGTTTCATCGTGGTCCTGCCTGTCGAGAGCCCGGGAATTTCATCAGGGCCAAAAAAGCCTGCATCGGAGGTTTCCGTATTCTCTGAAAATGAAATACTCACGAGATCGCATTCGACAATAATCTTATATGTTGTGTACAAAAGCAGAGGGTCATTATGCCTGTTTGCGAGCAGTAAGGCCAGTATCCTTCTGGGTACGACGTCGGCTCCTGCCTCTTCAATGCATTCACGTTTCACCGATTCGCTGACACTGGTATTCACATCGGCCCAGCCACCCGGGAGGGCCCACTTTCCATCTATCTTTTCTTTTATCAGAAGGATTTTATTATCCCTTATGACCGCGGCACGGATATCCACTTTGGGTGTCTGGTAGCCGGTCTCGGAGGCAAAAAGAGCCGTGATCTTTTCAGTTCCCGCTTCAGTATAATGCTGCATGATCTCAACCGACAGCTCCCTGATTTCCTGGTACCTGTCGTGATCGTACTTATCCTGTGTGAACGTCAGTCCTGCCTGGGCAATCGACTGCAGCCTGGTGGCCCAGTCCATCCATATAGGTCTCATTTTCTAGGTATCGATTATTGTAATATAAGTTGACATTTAAGTAACAAAAACTGTACAACGAAGGCTCTTTTTAGGTATGAGTCTTGAGTAACTTTGTTTAAAGATAATATTCTAATTATCAATCAAAAATACATTTAATTAACTTATTAATTAATGAATTTCCTTGTTGTAGTAATCGCGATGACCTTGATTTTTGATTTTATCAATGGGTTCCACGATTCTGTCAATTCAATAGCAGTTGTGTTATCTACAAGGGCATTATCCCCATTTTATGCTATTGCCATGGCAGCCATATTCAATCTTTTGGCTTTCCTAATCTTCCCGCTGAAGGTGGCGTCGACGATGGGGAAAGGTGTAATTGACCCGTCAATTGTAACGCTTCCTGTTATTTTCGCCGCCGTCTCAGCGGCAATTATCCGGAACCTGATCACCTGGTAGTGGGGACTGCCTTCCAGTTAATCTTTTACCCTGTTCGGAGGTTTGATTGGGGCGGTTGTTGCAAGCAATGGATTTGGATCGTTAATATATGCTGGGGTTATCAAGATCGTGATTTTTATTGTTGTCGCCACCATACAAGGATTGGTGATATCTTTTTTGATGTGCGCTCTTGTTATAAACCTCGCGAAAAAAGCTCACCTTGGGGAGTTGATAAACTATTCCCGTGCCTGCAACGATAATCGGCATCTACTTTTAGTCTTGGACACGGGGGCAATGATGCACAGAAATCAATGAGGATCATCTGGGTAGCTCTTCTTGCAACAAATCTGGTCACAAAAAGTACAGCTATAGTGCTCTGGATTGTCTTATGATGTCATGGAGGGATTGCTATTGGTACATTCCTGGGTGGAAGAAGAATTGTTGAAACGAAGGGACAGAAAATAACAAAATTAAGGCAATTTACAGGATTTTGTGCAGAAACTGCCGGGGCACTTACACTCTTTGGTGATACTCATTTCGGAATTCCGTTGAGCGCAACGCAAACAATTACAGGTTAAATTATCTGAGCAGGTTCCCTGAGGGGATCATCAGAAGTTTATTGGGGCGTTACTGGGAAATTCTTCTGAGCGTGACTGCTTACTATTCGGTGTCAGCCATTTTCGGATCTGCCATATATTTTATTGTACATTTTTTCAGGTAACCAATCTCCGGCCATACCCGTTTTCCTGTAACATATTTGAAACATTTAATTAATCAACCTGATACAGTGATGTAATAAGATTACAGGAATTTTGCAGCAGGTAAAATAGTTAAACAAAACAGAACTAAATTATGAAGAAAATCTTTAATGCCTCGATTGCCTGCATGACTGCGATATTAATTTTCGCTGAAATAACCGTGTCAGGTCAGAACACCCAGCAGGTCCAGACTGATAATAAGCCTGCAGAATTTAAACCTTCAGGAACTTTATGGGGTTATGTATTTGGAGATTATTATGTAAAAACACATGCTGATTCTTTAAGCCGTGGAAAGACCCAGTATGCCGGTAAGTCATATCCTAAAAATTATGATGCTTTTGCTTTCAGGAGAATATACCTGGGTTATGATTACAATATCAGTGAACATTTTTCAGCTGAGTTCCTTCTTTCACACGAGAGTGATGTTGTTGATCCGAGTGGTGACAGGAGCATGTACATCAAGGCTGCTAACATCAGGTGGAAAAACATAATACCTAATAACGACCTGGTAATCGGCCAGATGAATACACCACTTTTTGCCCTTGTTTCGGAAAAGGCATGGGGATACAGGAATATTGAAAAGACCGTTGCCGATATGAGAGGTTTTGGAAGTTCAAATGATTTTGGTATTGCATGGCAGGGGAAAGTAGATTCAAAAGGGACCTTTGGATATAACTTCCTTATAAGCAATGGCACTGCCCAGAAACTCGAAACTGACAAGTATAAAAAATTCTGGGGCGAGATTTACGCAAAGCTCCTGGATCAGAAACTTACACTTGATTTTGCGAGTGATTATGAACCGCTTAACGGAACCCAGTCAAAGACTACTGTTAAGGGTTTCGCAGCATACCAAACTACTCCTGTAACAATAGGTATTGAAGTTGTATCCCAGACGCAGAAAGCATATGCGACGGATTCAATTAGTGGTTCCAACGTAAGTGCCAATATTGTACCCTTTGGCTTCAGTGCATGGATTAAGGGTACTGTAATTAAGAGCAAGCTGAACTATTTCGCAAGGTTTGATACATACAATCCTGATACTAAGTTCAGCACTTCCACACTTTACCCGAAAGCCAAGCCGTACTCTGCCAATAAGTACACTGAAAACTTCATTACGGCAGGCCTTGACTATACACCGGTTAAAAATGTTCACATAGAGCCTAACTTATGGGTCGACACTTATAAAAGCAAGCTTACAACGGTATCGGGAAAAGCCAAAAGCGATTATGACATGACTGCAAGGCTCACCTTCTATTATGTATTTGGAAAATAACAACTAATGAATAAAGAATGATTATGAAAGCAATTAAATTTAATTATGGAATAATCGTGCTGTTTTTAGCTGCATCGGTTTTTGCCGGTCAGAAAATGAAAGCTCAGAGCGATTCAAAAGAACTCCTTGGTGCTGGAGCAACATTCCCTTATCCTTTGTACTCTAAGATGTTTGATGTTTACCACACTGAGAAGGGAGTTAAGATCAACTATCAGTCTATTGGTTCAGGTGGCGGAATCAAGCAGTTGCAAAACAAGACTGTTGATTTCGGGGCTTCCGACGCACCTTTGAGCGACACTGAGTTAGGTCAGATGCCTTCACCGGTGGTTCATATTCCAACATGCCTGGGCGCCGTGATGATTACATATAATCTTCCGGGTGATCCAAAACTTAAAATTACCGCGGATGTTATTGCAGACATATTTCTTGGCAACATAACGAAATGGAACGATGCACGCATAAAGGGACTGAACCCGGAGGTAAATCTTCCGGATCTCGCCATATCAGTTATTCACAGATCTGACGGTTCAGGTACGACATATGTTTTCTCCGACTATCTCAGTAAAGTAAGTACTGCATGGAATACAAAACCCGGAAAAGGCAAGGCTCTTGACTGGCCGGTTGGAATAGGTGCAAAAGGTAATGAAGGTGTTGGCGGTATGGTAAAACAGACTCCCGGAAGTATCGGTTATGTTGAGCTTGCTTACGTTATGCAGAATAAAATGGCTTCAGCTGAAATAAAGAACAAATCAGGCGTTTTCGTCGAGGCTTCGATAAAATCGATAAGTGCGGCTGCTTCAGTTGCTCTTCCGGAAGATCTGAGGGTTTCTCTTACCAACACAGATGCCAAGGATGGATACCCGATAAGCAGCTTTACATACATTCTTGTTTACGTGAATCAGGCATACGACAACCGGACTAATGATAAGGCAAAAGAAACCGTGAGCCTGGTTAAATGGATGATTACTGATGGCCAGAAATATGCGGCACCACTCATCTATGCCCCACTGCCAAAAGTAGCTGCTGAGGCAGCAATGAAACAGTTAAGGAAAGTTAATTTCAACGGAAAGGGAATTATTTAGGTTTAATTGAGGTTAGATTAAAAAAGCGTATTCCATATGGAAAATCGGGATACGCTTTTCATTATTTTCATAGAGAGAACAATTTTTGTTTCTTAATTGAAAGGTTAACTAGTTAGAAGAGGCAGAATAAGATGGCGCATGTGAGTTCCGGAACTTATTTGAAGAAACTTCATCTGAAAGAATTTGTTTTTCATAAAACGCTGACACTTTCAGCATTGCTTATTATTGTTCTTTTACTTGGCATCTTTCTCACCCTGCTCGTTTCTTCATTCCCATCGATAAAGGCATTGGGAGTGAAATTCATCTATAACAAGGTATGGGATCCGGTTACAGATGAATATGGTGCACTGCCTTTCATGACCGGCACTCTAATGACATCAGCTCTTGCCATCGTAATTTCTACTCCTTTCGCTATTGGAATAGGTCTTTTCCTGGGGGAATACTATCCAAGGGGATGGATCAGCGGGATAATAAAAAATGCAATTGAATTGCTCGCAGGCATCCCGTCAGTCATTCTTGGATTCTGGGGCATGTTCACAATCGTTCCGATCATCAGAACAATTGAAATGAAGCTGGGAGTAACACCGTACGGAGTTGGAATTTTGACTGCTTCCATAATTCTGTCAATAATGATCATCCCATTTTCTGCTTCTCTTATACGGCTGGTTATCAGTATGGTCCCTTTACATTTAAAAGAAGCAGCTTATTCCCTCGGAGCAACCAGGTTCGAGGTTATCAGGTACGTTATTATTCCTTATGTTAAATCGGGGTTGTCTGCAGGCATTCTGCTTGCCCTCGGAAGAGCACTTGGTGAAACCATGGCAGTGACAATGCTTATCGGCAACACACAGATTATTCCAAAAGGTCTCTTTTCCACTGGGAACACTATGGCCAGTGTAATAGCCAACGAGTTTACCGAAGCGACGGGCAATTTATATTTTTCGGCACTTATTGAAATCGGCCTGGTACTATTTGTCGTAACCACAATAATAAATATGATCGGGGTCAGGATTATAAAAAGATTTGAGAGCTGATGAGGGAAGGAATCAGATACAGGGAGTTTAAAAATTTGGCTTTCAGGATTTTGGTCATCCTAGTAGTGACAATATCTGTAGCGCCGCTGATAGCCATACTTGTATATATATTTAAACAGGGTATTTCTGTGATCAACTGGGGTTTTCTTGTACATCTGCCCAAACCCGTGGGGGAGACGGGCGGAGGAATATTGAATGCTGTAATCGGTAGTTTTCTTATAATAGCAGTTGCCGCACTAATTGCCATCCCGGTTGGTGTAACTGTAGGAGTATACTTCTCAGAGCAATCAAAGACAGGTATATTCAGGACGGCCCACCTCGCTGTGGATATACTTCAGGGAATTCCATCTATCGTAATCGGTATAATTATTTATGTATGGTTCGTCAAGCCATTCGGAAAATTCAGTGCCCTTTCAGGAAGCATTGCACTCGCGCTGATGATGCTGCCATCTATCATCAAATCGACAGAAGAGACTCTGAAGCTGGTTCCCTTATCACTCAAGGAAGCCTCCCTGGCCCTTGGCGTTCCTTATTACAAAACAATAATAAGCGTTATTATTCCGGCTGGCTTAAGCGGAATTCTTAACGGTATAATCCTTGGGATTGCAAGAGTTTCAGGTGAAACTGCTCCATTGTTGTTTACAGCATTCGGTAATCCGTTTGTGAACTTCAACATACTGAAGCCAACCGCCAGCCTGCCTTTGATTATATTCAATTATGCCACCAGTCCCTACGACGAATGGCACAAACTGGCCTGGGGAGCATCATTTATACTGGTGGTGGTCATCCTGGTTCTTAACATCCTTACAAAAATCGCTGAGAAAAAATGGAAAGTCCAATTCTGAAGACTGTTGATTTGAATGCATACTTTGGCAAGACTCACGTTTTGAAAAATGTGAATCTTGAGGTTCAGAAAAATTCTATTACTGCAATTATGGGCCCGTCGGGCTGTGGCAAATCAACCTTTATCAGATGCGTCAACAGACTTCATGAACTTACAGAACATGCTACCTCAGACGGGCAGATCAGCCTCAATGGTGAAGATATTTACAAAATGAGCCCTACGTTGCTAAGGAGAAAAGTAGGAATGGTATTCCAGCGACCAAACCCTTTCAATACAATGAGCATTTATCAGAATGTGATCGCAGGTTACACTCTCAACGGGAACATACTTTCCAAGACTGATAAGGACCAGATTGTTGAAGAATCGCTGAAACAGGCCGCACTTTGGAATGAGGTCAAAGATAATCTGCACAAGAAAGGAACTTTTCTTTCGGGCGGACAACAGCAGAGACTATGCATAGCAAGATCACTGGCCATGAAGCCGGCCCTGCTTCTGCTTGACGAGCCTACATCGGCACTGGATCCGATATCAACATCAAAGATTGAAGAACTTCTGCTTGAATTTAAATCGAGTTATACCATTCTTATCGTTACACACAATATGCAACAGGCCGGGCGTGTAAGTGATTACACTGCTTTCTTCTACCTTGGAGAACTTACGGAATGGGATAAGACGACAACAATCTTCACAAATCCCAAACATATCCAAACCCAGAATTATATTACCGGAAGATTCGGATAAACCTGGAATTTGTTCTTAACCTCATTTACGGATACATGCCTCTCTGGCTGTGTCTTCAGCTTACTAATTGTAAGTGGATCTTCTTTTGCCTTACCGGAAGATTTACCACTTCAAGTTTTTAAATTTTGAGGCATCTTGTAAAAGAGGACTCTACCTGGGGATCGAAAAAAGGAATTCCAGCCCACCGTCCTTGATATTTCTTGCAGAAATCGTTCCCTTATGCAGCAGAATGGCATTCTTTACTATCGCCAGCCCAAGGCCGGTTCCGCCATTTTTTCTCGATCTGCCGGAATCAATCCTGTAGAATCTTTCAAAAACCCTCTCAATATGCTCCTCAGGTATTCCTGTACCGTTATCAGAGAATGAGAAATGACAGAATCTCTCATCTTCAGCCACCAGGCTTATTATCACTCGTGTGCCATTGCCGGCATAATTTACAGCATTTTCAAGCAGATTCTGGAATATTGATGTAAGTAATGACCGGTTTCCGGAAACTATTGTTTCAGGATCCACATCAATGATGAGATTCATGGATCTTGTTTCAACAGCCGACCTGAAATTTTCTGATACTTCAACAATTATGTCTCTGATTTTTAGCTTTTCAATGCTAAAATGATTTCCAGCCTCCTCTATCTTATTCAGTAGTGAAATATCATTAATAAGATCGGTCAGCCTGTTACTCTGCGCAAGTGCTTTTTCTAGAAAATACCTCTGTTTCTCAGATTCCATTCCGGGCTCGTTAATTAGTGTCTCAAGGTATCCTTTTACAGATGAAACAGGTGTCTTCAGTTCATGTGCAATGTTCGAAGTCATCTCCTGCCTGATCTTCCTGCTTTTTTCACTGTTAGTGATGTCGCTCAGGATAACCTCAAAGCTCTTGTCATAAAAGATAACGCACTGAACTCTGAATATCTTTCCCGATCTTTCAATGTTATATTCCAGCTTTGGAAGAGAGATGGTAGTAATTGTATCCGGACCAAAATATTTATCGGTAAATTCCATAACCTGCCTGAATTCAGGGATCTTGAAAAAATTTGAAGATGAAACAGTCAGCTCACCTGAAACCTGGTTCATTAGGTGGATAAAATGGTTGTTGGAAAGTATTTTTGTTTTGTCGCTGGAAAAAAATGCAACACCTTCATTAAGGGCATTCAGGTGACTGAAAAGTTTTTCTCTCTCATTCGCCAAGTCGTTTTTTGTGGTAAGCAGTTTGTTGTAAAGCTCCATTATCTCTTCACCTATTGTTCCGAGTTCGTTCCTCGGAAATTTGGAAGTGAAGTCAGCAGGTTCATTATTTGCAACCCTTACTGCAAAATCCTTTAGCCTGGCAATTGATTCTCCAAACCGGTTTGTAACCATCAGGAGGAGAATCCAGATTACAAAAAATGATATCACAATAACGACGAGAAACGATTTGCTGGCAGTAAGAAAATGAGTGACATTTATATCATACACAAGGGCAGCCCTGATGTAATACCTGTTGTAGAATCTTGCAAAATAATAATAGTTTCTTCCAGTTGTTCCCGATTTCCGGATTGTTGTTCCAAAACCCTTTTCGAGTGACTGTTTAATTTCAGGCCTGCCCCTGTGGTTCTCCATTGTCGACCAGTCGCTAACGAAACTGTCATAAAGAACAAGACCCGAGGTATCAACGACAGTAACCCTTAAGTTGGGCTGAGGCATTATACGTATTAATGAATCGACAGACCTCCATTTCTTGTTTTCATTTATTGAATTGCCAGTAATGAATTTGTCAGTTATCTGCGTTATTTTGTCAAGCTCATCATTCAATGTGAGAATCCTGTAATTTTTCTCCCTGCTGAACTGGAAACTGAGGATAATAAGGGTGAAGAAGATAAAAATTACCGAAAAGAAGAGAAACAGATTATTCCTGAAGGTTTTTTTAGCCATCATCAGTGATTCTTAAAAATTAAAATTCGAAATAATAACCGTATCCTGATTTGTTTTTTATACAGGTTCCGTATTTTCCAAGTTTGGTTCTCAGCCTGGTTATGTTCACGTCAACTGTCCGGTCGGTGACTATAATATCCTCACCCCAGATCCTTTTCAGTATGTCTTCGCGCGAAAAAACCATTCCCTGGTTTTCAAGCAGCAGGTTGAGAATTTCGTACTCCTTTTTTGTGAGTTCAATTTTTTCATCGTTAACGATAAGTCTTTTCTTTATCCTGTCGAGAGTTATCTCGTTGTATACAAGAATATTGTCTTTTGGTGGTGTCTCTGCCTTCGACCTTTTAAGAACAGCTTTTATCCTTGCAATAAGTTCATTAATGGAAAATGGTTTGGCCAGATAATCATCAGCTCCCAGGCTGAAACCCGTGAGAACATCATTCTCAGTATCCTTGGCAGTCAGGAAGATGATAGGAACATTTAAGTTCATCTCCTTCCTGAGCTTGTCGGCCAGTTTAAAGCCCGACATTGGTCCCATCATTACATCAAGCAGCAATAGGTCGAATGTTTCCGGCGATTTTGTCAGAGCCTCTTCAGCTGAATGGGCAATATCCGTTATGCACCCTGCATTGTTAAGATTGTATTGCAGAATTTCGCACAGGTCTTCTTCATCGTCTATAATAAGTATTCTCTTTTCCTTTAGATTCATTTCTGTTGTTAAATTTATTTTTCGACGGTACCTTCAGGAAATTTCTTGTGCCTGATATCGGTACCTTCAAGCGAATATATAGAAGCTTCAGCAATGTTAGTTGCATGATCGGCTATCCGTTCAATATTCGTAATTATATTTTTAAGGTCAACATAACTCAGCAGCATTTCACGTGTTCTTGCCTTGATGCTGGCCTTTTTAATGCTGTTTATCAGTAATTTCCGGTTCATGTCGTCGACAATCTCATCATTTTTAATGGTCCATATGGCATATTCAGTATCCCCGTTTATAAAAGAAATTAGCGATTTTTCCACCATGCTCACGCCCGAAAGCAGCATGTTCAGTATTACACCTGCCATTTCCCTGTACTCTTCCGAATCCTTGATCGAGGAAATGGAATCAGTAATGTTAATTACCAGGTCGCCTATTCTTTCAAGGTTTATTGTCATCCTGTAGACTGCCACAAGCTTTCTGATGTCTGACGCAACAGGCTGGAAAAGAACAATCGAATTTATGAATTTATCGTTTATCGTCAGCTCCAGGCCATCGATTTTTCTCTCATTCTCAAATATTATCTCAAATGTCTCATGCCTGAAGTTATCATCGTCCGTTACCATGAATTTTTCGAGGTGTATGAGCTGCGAAAGAACTAGATCAGACATCTCCCTGAACGAATTCATCAGATCCTGTATCGATTCTTCAAGTTTACTGTTCATATTTCAATATAATGTTTAATCAGGAATTCCCTCACTGAAGCCTCATTTATTCACTTCGCAAAAATACTATCATTTAATGGTATAATAATCAGCTATTTGTTACTTAAATGTTACAATTTGGTTACCCCTGTTATGCTATATCAGCGGATCAGCCTGACCCAGCCTTGGTACTATTTTTGTAAATTGCAGGCAAATGAGCTCATATGAGAAGACTGCTGAAACTTGTTTTGCCTGCGATATTCTTTCTGATCTGTAAGCCAACAGGGGCACAGGTTTTTTTACATCCCAACCAGGCAATGAAAAGCCCTGAGACTATAGTTATTAACAGGATTGAGACTACTAATGGTTTTTCTACATTCAGTCTCTCCATCGAGAACAGGATAAAGGACGGATATTTCTGTGCCGACCGGAATATTTTCCTGGTTTATCCCGACGGCACCAGGTCAAAACTGCTGAAGGCTGAAGGAGTGGAGGTATGCCCCGATTACCATAGGTTCAGGGAACCGGGAGAAAAGCTTGATTTCAGGTTTGTATTCCCGGCCATTAAGGAAAATACCCCATGGGTCGATCTTATTGAGGAATGTTCCTCCGGCTGTACTTTCTTCTATGGCATAACACTCGACAGCGAACTGAACAGGAGGCTCGATGAGCTTTTTATTAAAGCCGAAAAAGTATCGCCTGAAGCAAGTATCGGCCTCTTCAAGTCGATGATAGATGAGCTCGACAGTAAGAACCTTGGGATTGAAGGATTGCTTTATATCAATATAATCAATGCATCACTCGAGGCAGGAGACAAGGTTGGTGCTTCTGTCTGGTACAGGAGGATGCTAACCTCAGGGGCTCCCAGGCTGGGTTATTATATAAAATTTCTCAGCGATAAAGGGGTGAAGTTCTGAAATAAAAAAGGGGCCCGAATGCCCCTTTCTTGTTTCAGAATAATAGTTTCTAGAAGTTGAAATCGAGTCCTGCTCCAAGCAGCCATGTGTCTTTTGTATGGGTTTCCTTGGGATTGAAAACCTGACCGGTTGCTGCATATACGTGATCGGGATACTGGGTATCCATCTGATAAAGCGTAATGCTGCCGCCAAGCGTGAGCTTCAGGTTTTTCAGAATCGCATAGGTACCGCCGAAACCGATGGTGCTTGTTGCATTTGCATAGGTAAGGTCGCTCTGGTAAAGGTTGCTGACTCCCTTGTTGGCCCACAGGTATCCGGCACTTACGAGAAGCTTCTCCGAGAGGCTGACTTCAAGACCTCCCGAAAGGTCAATGCCATTACTGCTGATTATCTGGCTGTTGGGAACAAAAGCATCGTTGATCTTGTGACCATAATTTGCATCCTTGTCGAAGAAATAATCCGATCCAAGGTAAATTGCGATCTTATCAGAGGCTTTCATATGAAGACCAATTGACAACAGGGCAGGCATATCGCTTGGTGTAACTGCCTTATCGGGGAACATGGTAATGGGCACTCCCAATGTTGTGAAACCGGTCGTAAAATCAGCTTTTGTATCGTTCTTTATATTCATTTTAGTCCTCATCTCGTACTTGATGGCTATATCAAAGTTCTGTGAAGGAGAGATATTTATGCTGAATATGGGAGAAACACCCGAGCCTGTCTGCGTTACATCAGCTGTCTGGTCCTGGAGCAGTGATGCGGTTGCAGTGTATGTGGCGATTTTAGCCTGCAGGGTAGGTGTAGCAGTGGTAATTGCACCGCTGATCTGGGTAGTGGTCATTGCGGCGATAGTAGCCGGAGTTAAACCAAGGTAAGCCAGCGCTGCACTGATCTGGTCGGACGTGGCCTGGTTGATTATTGATCCGGAAACCAGCTGTGAAAGCGTATATCCTCCAGCTCCCCCGGAGATTATTGGTGCCAGAGAAGTCGGGATTGCTGTAATTGCAGTAAGGTTATTGACAACTCCTGTCAGGACAGTGCTGGCCGGGAGCCAATCACCTGCCATGTTGAGCTGGATACCCGTAAGATGTCCTTTATAGGTATTCTTGGCCATCACGTATCTCAATCCCACAGCTACTGATACGGCATCGCTGAGCTTATAGGAAACACCTGCCTGCAGACCGAGATAAACGGATTTTCCATTCAGGTACGAACTCAGCTTATAACCGGTTGCACCCTGTGATGCGAGGGCAGGAACCAGGTCGGAAATGCCTAATTCGAATGAAGGCAGACCGGTTTTGTATTCTGCACTTCCACCTCCGCCAACTGGATTGACTCCAATGGAGATTGCAATCTTATTCTTTTTATACGCTGCATAAACACCAGGGAAAAAAGGTGCGCTTACATCACCCACAAATTTGGGGTTGTTTAGCCCTGTAGTTCCGTTTGGTCCAGTGTAATAATTCATTACAGTTTTCTTCTGAGAGATGAACTGGTTGGAAATGGAGATGTGAAATCCATCATCAAGCTTGGTCAGTCCTGCAGGGTTGTAATACACTGCATCTATACCTGTTGAAGCATTTCTTGCAGGCATTCTTACCCATGCAGCACTCTGGTTGGTGTTTGTTACCAGGCCGGCCGGATAGAGATTGCATGCAATCAGAAGTGCAACTGCAGAAAGAAGTAGTTTTCTCATAGGATTCATTTTAAGTTTGGTTTTCAAAGAAATTGGTTCTTATTTATCTTTCAATTCAGGTTCGTGGTAATTCAATATCCGCAAATAAACGGAGGCTAAAAGTAGAAAAATATTTTGTTTTTACAATAGTCGACGAATATATTGTTGAACATTAGTGATTTAAAGCATAAACACTAAAGCCGGTCGGAATCTGAACCCGTGATCGGACAGCCTGTTTTATAATGATTCAGAATCAATTGTAAAAATGTCCTTCCGGATTTTTGCAACCTTCTTCACCTGCTGTTAAGCAGTTCGAAATCTTTCATCAACCCGTAGTCCTTCTGGATATATTCCTTTCCCGAAGGATAATTTTTAACATATCTCCAATGCCAGGGAGAAGCCAGCCCGTCGGATGGATTATTATGGAAGGGACCCTCCAGGTTCCTGAGGCTTCCGATTATTTTCACGGTCACCAGGTTTTTCCCGGCTTTGACAAACTTTGTCACATCGGCCGCATATGGCGGGAAACCAATAATCCCGGCCTTGTCCCCATTCACATAAACCTCAGCCACGGTCCCGTTCCAGTCATTCAGTCGTACCATGTAACTTCCTCCGGCAGAGGGGATATTGTACTCCCTGGAATAGTTTACCCCCCAAGAATAAAATGGCATTCCCTGTACTTTCCAGGAGCCGGTGCCGGTCTTTTTACCCTTTTCCGCAATCTTCCAACCCCTGGCTGCAGTCTCAACAGCAAAATCGCCAAGGATATAGATTGTCTCCACCTCAGAATGAATGCTCATCGGCAAAGCTGAAAGCATGATAGTGTTCTCACCCTGTTTTACATAATTTCCTATATTGAAAACCCCGAAAGACCTGTCGAGCCACCACTTGCCGGCCTCAGGCTTCAGCTCATTGCCGTTCATGGTAACCTTCCACAGGCTGGGTCTTTCAATTACTGCTTTCATCACTTCACGGACGGCTTTTTCCGATACGGTGAAATGATATGCTACCGTGAAGCCGGATTTTACACCGAATGTATCCCTGTCGACTATATTCCTTTTGTATTGAACGGATGTGTTCCATGGATCACCGTTTTTAAATCCGAAATGCCTGAAAACCTTATCGGCCGCTTCCCAGAAATACAGATCCTTCCAGGTTTCACTTCCCAGCGTCAGATCGCAAAAATCAATTGTCAGGGCATTCAGGCTGTCATTTTTAACAGAAAGTTCGTTCGACGGCATGATTTTGGTCCATCCGGCAGGTTTTGACCCGGTCGGAAGGTCGGCGGATCCGGAAGATGGAATGCAAAGCAGCAGGCTGCCTGCGGGTGGAATTTCAAATTCCAGCCCTATATTATTGCCATCGCGTGTACAGGCATATCCCGACAGGGCCCCGGTGAACGTATTCATTTCTGTCGCACCAGTACCTGCAGTTTTCAACGATCCCCTTACAGAGTCAGTAAGACTTGAGTTCACCAGGAAGATAACCCTTCCATCGTTTAGCTTTCTTGTATGATGATACAGAACGCCGCCCTTCACGCCATAAAACCTGGTATCCTTATTATCGAGATACGATAACAGCTTCCTGTTATCACCGTCATCTATAAGGATGATGTGAGCCGACCCTGTTCTAAAAAATTTTTCTGCCCTGGTGTCAGGCTTGCCGTCAATGAGTGAAGGTGAGGAGAGCGCGATAAGTGTGCCGCCGTCAGAAACAAATTTCTTAATAAGCGAAAATGTATTGCTGTTCAGGTTTTCGGTCAGCGGCGGGATTACGACACGGCTGTACGACGCATCGCCGGCATTAAGCTTTCCGCTTTTTGTGCTTCCTTTCTCGCTGAGTATCTTTTCTGAACCGAGGTCATATTCCACCTGGTTTTTTTCCAGCATCGTAACGAAGGACTGGAACGACTGGCCTATCTCCCTGACATGCTTGTTGCTTTTGACGTAGGAATCGTACATCCAGGAGCTTGTCGTCGGCTCAATGACAAGAATATCATTTCGCTGCCTCCCTGAAGACAACGCCAGAGACAGCCTTGCATAGTGATCATTCAGGAATTTATAATCCTGCCACCAGGGCTCGTGATAATCGAACGTGGGAGGATAATCGTACTTCCTGGCACCCTCCATTGAGAAGAAGGTCAGGTGCTGATTCATCTGGTTTATGCCGAGTGCAAACTCCCAGTCGCCGTTTCTCTTCATGTTCCTGAAAGTAAGATCCCATCCTGATCCACCGTATGTTTCACTCAGCTTCCTGTTTCTTCCTGCCTGGTTGGCGGCGCTGGCAAGCTCCTTCACCGAGCGTACATTACCGAACTGGGCACCCACGAGGGAATCATTATACTGGTCGAAAAGCATGTCAATAGCCGGTTCCTGGTGGTAGATGTACATTGCCATATTGTCGCCTCCAGGCTGCATGCTTGGCCATTCATGTTCCCAGTAATGCCCAGTGAATTTCAGGTTTTTCGATTCACAATACTCATTCCAGGGTTTTGACCACCTTTCAATAAACAGGTCGAGCAGCACCTGTGTGTAATTGTGCCTGACCCTCTTCCAGTCGCCGGTCTCCTCAAACAGGGAAGGAAGGTTTGGCCTGAGATCGTATCCCCATTTGTCGCGGAATTTATTGAATATGTCCGGGGTAAACCTTATCCCCCCAGGTGAAGTTATCTGTGGTTCATCGGTGAATGTGCCGGGAACTGTTTTTCCGAACTCATCGCCCGCGACCTTTTCATAACCTGTCATTGTTACATTTATGAACTTCTGTGTTACACCGGGGTACAGGAGGTCGACATAGGAAAACCCGCCATACCAGTCTGATTTTTCATTGTATGTCTTATAAAAAAGAAAAAACCTGCCTCCGGCACCTTTAAAGGAGGAAAGTTCATTTGTTATATCCCTGCACCCTCCTGTTTCCTCTTTAAGGACGACCAGGAATTTCCCTGCAGTATCGGGCAGCATATCCGCCTTTACAAGCTGCAATCCCTGGCCCTGGTTATATGATTCCGGCATCCCGGCAGGAACATTTCCGCCACCGAACCCGCTGGGATAGGAATTTTCATCATATATCCAGATCTTCATTCCCAGTTCCTTCCCTTTCTGAACCGTATGCCTGAACAGTTCAAACCATTTGTCAGAAAGGTATTCTGTCACCAGTCCGGGCCTGGGGTGGACAAATACCTGGCTGCTGCCGGCATTTTTAAAATCGGTAAGAAACCTGTCAATCTCACCGGATGTTATATCAGCATCCCAGACAAAAAAAGGCGAAGTTGTGTATTCAGCCGGCGGATTGGCAAATTGTGATTGCAAAGACATGATATCGTGTATCTTAACGTCATCGTCTTCCTTTTCCCGGCAAGCCTGGCAGGTCGCGATCACGAGCATGAGAGCAGGCAGGAGGGACTTAAGTATTTGAATACGTCTCATAGATTGTATTATTAAGATAAGGTTGGTTAGTTGTATAAAAGTATATAAATTTATATTTAATACGGTAAAGTAAATCATTATGAAAAAGTATCTCCTCATCCTGTTGATCATGGCGGCCCCGGCCCTGACGTTCTCACAGACTCCATGGCAGAAAACCTATTGCAATCCTGTTGATATCGGTTACAAGTACAATTTTGAACAGCTGAACGAGAAGATATCCTACAGATCAGGTGCCGACCCGGTTATTGTCAACCACAAAGGCGAGTACTACCTGTTTGTGACAATTTCGGGAGGATGGTGGCATTCAAAGGACCTGTTAAGGTGGGACTTCGTTGTGCCAGACAAGTGGCCGATGGAGGATATGTGCGCCCCTGCATCATTGTCGGTTCGCGATACACTGTACCTTTTTCAGAGTACATTTGACGCAAGGCCGATATTTATCTCAACCACACCGTGGAACGGCCACCTCATCTTTTACAACCGCATTCTTCCGAAGATGACAAAGGTAGACGGTCCATGGGATCCGGATATTTTCTACGATGAGGATCTCAACCGCTGGTTCATGTATTTCGGGTCTTCAAATGTTTACCCGGTGTATGGCATCGAGCTCGACAAGCAGAGGCACCTGGCTTACAAGGGGGATGCCGTTAAGCTTATTTACCTTCATCCCGATCAGCACGGCTGGGAAAGGTTCGGGCGGGATCATCGCGACACAATCAGGCCATTTGTGGAGGGAGCATGGATGACAAAATATAAAGGGAAGTACTACCTTCAGTATGGTGCACCGGGTACAGAGTACAACGTTTACGCGAACGGCACATACGTGGGCGACGGCCCGCTGGGTCCGTTTACCTATGCCGGGTACAACCCTGTATCCTACAAACCGGGCGGTTTCGTCCAGGGTGCCGGTCATGGAAATACGTTCCAGGATAACTATGGAAACTTCTGGAACACAGGCACGCCATGGATCGCAGTGAACTGGAATTTTGAGCGAAGGGTAGCGATGTTTCCTGCAGGTTTTGACAACGACGGCCAGATGTACTCAAATACCAGGTTTGGAGATTTCCCGCATTACCTTCCTGAAAAGAAATGGCAGGACAGGGATGAACTTTTTACCGGATGGATGCTGCTGTCATACAGGAAACCATGCACTGCATCGGGAAACATCCTGAACTTCACACCGTCAAATGTCACCGACGAAAACCCCAGAACTTACTGGGTGGCGCCATCGAAAAAGCCAGGGGAATGGCTGTCAGTGGACCTCGGGAAACTGATGGAGATCAGGGCAGTTCAGGTAAACTACACCGATTACAAATCAAATGTATTTGACAGCGATTCATCTGTTTATACCCAGTTCCGGCTTTTTGTTTCTGACGACGGCAAAGCATGGGACAAGGTCTTTGACAATACCGGTGAAAAACATGACAGACCCAATGCATATGTTGAATTGCAGCAGGCTGTCAAAGCAAGGTACCTGAAGTTTGAGCATGTCTATGTAGGCGCGGCAAACCTCGCCGTGAGCGATATAAGGATTTTTGGGAACGGGTTAGGGAAGGCTCCTGCAACACCAAAAAAGATTGAGGTCAACAGAGATCCGGATCCCAGGAACTGCTTCCTTAAGTGGGAGAAGGTCCAGGGCGCTGTCGGATATAACATCCTCTGGGGAATCGCGAAGGATAAACTTTACCAGACATACCAGAAGTTTGCAGATGAGGGCGAGAGCCTTGAAATAAGGGCCCTGAACAAAGGCCAGGATTACTGGTTCGCCATTGAGGCATTCAACGAGAGCGGCGTTTCACAGAAGAGCCAGGCTGTTTATTGCAAATAACCCCCAACCTTAAACCTTAAATCCCAAACCTAGAATATAAAAGTATGTGTGTACTTCAGCATTATCGTCCTGTCGAAGTATAACGGGGGAGAGGGTACCTTAAAGTGTGAGTTGAGTGAACGGTAATCATTCAGGACTACATAGAAATCGTTTCCTTCACGCGGATTATATCTAAGCCTGAAATTTGTGATCATCTCGTCGGATGTGTTTACATACTGTATGAAGAAGGTGGCAGTGAGCTTCGTTGTAAACATATATATGGCCTTAACATTCACCGAATGAATATATAGCACATTATTTGCCTGCCGGTGCCTGAAATGTATGTCATCGAATTCATAACCGCCCGAAAGCCTGAAGCTCGAGGAAGCATTCAGCATCAGGTTTGCTCTTATACCTGTCCTGTTTCCGTCGTAAAAGTTGCCTGCAAAGAATTCGCTCATCATCGAGAATTTTTTCGATGATGAGGTGCCCATCATTCCATGTAGCGTTGCATATTTATAAAATCCCGAGCTTACCCTGACACTGTCAGAAAGATTGAAATTGTCAGATACGCCTTCCTGGTGAATCTCGTACCCGATGTCAGCGAACAAATCTTTTTTTGTCTGCACCTGGATCCCCGGTGTGATAATCATCGATTCGAGACCCTTATCAGATATACGGGTGTACCTGTCGGCCCTGACGTAAATATTGTATGCGAAAAGCCCGGACTTTTCACCCGGGTACCACCCGTACAGTAACCTTGCGTTCAGTCCGTTTACCCCTGCCCGCTGGATGAATCCTATGCCCGGATTAAATTTCTCGCCCGAATAGGTATATCTGAGGTAATAACCCAGCCCTTTTTCAGATCTCCGCTCCCAGCTTAGAAGGAAAAATGAAGGATCAAGACCTTTCAGGGAAGGAGCTGACTTGCTGTCGTACGACTGGGCCCATTTTGCCTGAAGGTAGTCGTCACCAAAAAGCCTGAATATTCCGTCTATGCCATAAGCTATGTTTTCATCACCGTTGAATCCCAATCTTGTTGTCATTATACCGCCTATATAGGTATTCGGGTTGATAACCTGTTTCCTTAGCCTGAATACTCCAAAGTTCTCCGATGGCACGGTATCGTAGGCCTCGGTCTGCATATCGAGAACACCGATATCGAGATTTCCTGCCCTGCCCACCAGCCTGGCACCACCATAAATCCTTACAGGGTTCTGGTCAGATATCCCTATGTTCCTGCTGTAGAACAGGTTGTCAAAATCACCACCCAGGCTGTAGCTGAAAAGGCTCGATCGTTCCTGGAAGAACATTCTTTTCTCAGGAAAGAAAAGAGAGAACCTTGTAAGATTGACCTGCTGATCGTCGGCTTCGACCTGGGCAAAATCGGTATTGGCTGTCAGGTCAAGGTTCAGGTTGCTGTTAAGGCTATATTTCAGATCCAGCCCCGCGTTAAGAACCGGCTTGTCTTTCCTGGCATACTTTGTCTCGGCATCATTAAGAGCATAATCTCTCGAATAACCACTGAGGATATATGGTGCAAAATAAACAGGTTTCTGGGGTCTCGCACCCTCAATCATGATCTTTGCAGCCTGAGAGGGCTTGCTTGTTGCCATGAAACCGTATTTGGGGTCGATGGCGGGATATGTATCGGTTTCGTTATTTGCACTTATGTTCCTGACAATGATCATGCCCATTGTTGCGACATCACCTTCGGGCTTGAAGCGCAGGCTTGAAAACGGGATCCTTATCTCGGCATACCATCCTTTATCGTCGATAGCAGTTTTTACATCCCAGAATGTGTTCCAGCTGAAATTCATTGCATCCATAGGACCACCGCTGCTCATTGTAGCATCGTTGGCAATTGTGTAATCTGACCTCAGGCCCGTAGGAGCGGTAAAGAAAGCCAGAGCATTTTCATTATCGTTGTATGTGTCGAGAAGGATACCGAATGCGTCCAGCCCCATAAGCATATCATCTCTCTTTTTGGTCACTGCGAAAATTTTCGAAGGATCCTTCATATAAAGGCTGGCACCGATCCAGAGGTATGAGTCATCAAAGCCGACCCTTATTTCACTCCTTTCGGAAGGCGCGCTCCCGAAATTCGGCTTATGCATAACCAGTGAGAAAGTGTCGAGCGACATCCAGGCGGCTTCAACAGGCTTCCCGTCAAAATCAATTTTTCCCACGATCTTTTTCATCCTGATGGGTTCACCACCATAGGAGTTGAAAGCCGTAAGCCAGATGATAACGGTGATTATAAAGCCCTTTAACATCATATGATACCGGCAAATATGTTAAAAGACGGATAATATTAAAAATGAAATCTACGTAGACCTTATAACCTACGACGGATCATCTTTACACGAAGACGAATTCAGAAACGGGATCAGGAAATTTATCAGGATCAGTATTTTTTCAAAAGATCAAGCAGCCTGGCATCCAGCTTATGTCCATACCAGTCCTCATATTTAATATCGGCCCTCCCCGAGTCGAGAATGCCGAAAGATCCTCTGAAATTCCATAGTGCGTAACCTATCCCGGCTTCCGTCAGGATTGAAAGCACATCTTCAAACCACGCCAGGAACACCTTATGCGGAGTTTTGTTGTAGCACCCGCCTTCTCCGCAGTGGACACCCGTGCCCTTTGATACCAGGTCTATCCAGGGTTTGTAGAATTCGGCAAGAGTCTCCCTTCCATAATACTTCCCATCAATCTGCCCCGGCCATACAGGCACGGGGGCCTTGGATGGATCCTTCCATACCCAGGATGCCTGGAAGTGAGATACCAGCCCCGGGTAGTAAGCCCGGCAGCTCTGGGCAATGTTCAGCCCGGCCAGTTCGGGTATGACACTGTTTCCACCGCCATTTCCATCGGCAATAATCAGACGGTCGGGCGATACCGACCTTATTGCATTACAGGCACCTGATGCAACAGTTTTGTAAATTTCACCGGGCACCGGCCCTTTCTTTGCATACTGGTCATTCATGTCCTCAATGTAAGCTGGCTCATTCAGCAGGTCGAAGCTCAGCTTTGATGACCCGATATTGCCGTATCTCTTCGCCCACATCTTCCAGTGCTCGTTGAAAGCATCCCTGGCTTCCTTGTCTTTCCACAGGTTGAATGGTTCGTGGAAGCCTGCGTTAATACAATATCCGGGTCCCCTGTGGAGGTTCAGACTGACATGAAGGTTATGCTTATGAGCCAATGCCACAAGACTGTCAATTTCATCAAGCGCTTTATAGTCAAACCTGCAGGTATCCTGCCTTGAAATATCCTGAGTCCTGTCAAAGTCGAGGTACCTAGGATAGGCAATAGGTATCCTTACGAAATCAAATCCCCAGTCGGACATCCACCTGAAATCATCCTCATTTGTCCTGTCGCGGTTATCGGAAGGGGGAACAGGGCTGAAAAAATCGAGCAGGTTGAAGCCCTTCCATCTCGGAAGAAGGTTTTTCTTCTGCTCCGGGAGCATGTTACCAAGAACAGGAGAGAGACCCGCGGCCGCGGCAGCCATTACAGTGTTCCTGATGAATATACGTCTTTCGATCTTTTTCATTGGGTAAGCTTTACTCAAAAGTATAGAAATATTTTTCAGGTCGCGTCAATAAATAATTACATATTTTTAACACTGCCTGAGGTTCAATGAAAGCGATTATCACTACTTTTAATTCTTTAAAAATTAACCTTTCACCCACTCATAAAATGAAAACAGTTTTAATTTATTCATCGATGTTATGCATGATACTGGCAATATCGTGCACCTCTCAACCGCAGGTTAAGGAACAGCCTGTTGCCAAACCCGATGCTTCCCAGTTTATGGGACAATGGACTCTTGATATTGCCGGCGGATGGGTAGGATGGCTCGAAATTAAGGAAAACGAAAATACCCTGAAAGGTTCCCTTCTCTGGAAATGGGGAAGTGTTACACCACTCGATACCATATTTGTTGCACCAGGTGATAAGCTGGTTGCAGCGTGGGGAAATAATGTTATGTATTCTTTCGGAACCGACGGGATACCTGCCAAACACCATGTATCCTCACAGTGGATTGAAGTAGTAAGGAATGGCGAAAAAATCGGAGGGAAGATGATAGAGCCTCACCAAAATGGTAAAGCAATTGATTCAACAGCATTCTCAGGTGTTAAGCTTCCTGAAGTACCGGCCGCCCCGGATCTTGGCAAAGTAAAATTTGGTAAACCGGTAACACTTTTCAATGGCAAAGACCTTACCGGCTGGAAGTTAGTGGATGATAAGCTCAAGAACGGTTTTTCAGTTGTGAAGGGGGTATTGTTCAACAATCCTGAACAGAAAGAAGGCCAGCCGCATATTGAATATGGAAATCTCAGGACCGTACAGGAATTTGAGGACTTTAATCTGAAGGTTGATGTGAATGTACCTGAAGGAAGCAACAGTGGGATATACCTCAGGGGTATGTACGAGATCCAGGTACTTGATTCATATAAAAAACCTCTCGACTCACACAACATGGGTGCATTGTACAGCAGGATAACCCCGAGCGTCAACGCTGAGAAACCTGCTGGTCAGTGGCAGACTGTTGATATCACACTGTGCCAAAGGCATGTGACAGTTATATTAAATGGTGTAAAGATCATCGATAACCAGCCGGTTTACGGACCGACAGGCGGTGCCATAAAGTCGGATGTATTTGCTCCCGGCCCTATTTTTCTGCAGGGCGATCATGGAAAAGTGTCCTACAGGAATATTTTGCTGACGCCGATTGTCAAATAGTCATTAACTCAAACCTGTTCTGTTAAAGTGGTGAACCCATAGCCGGCTATGTGGGATATGGGTTCATCTGTTTAAAACATTATTGATGTCGTTAAAAAAGCGGATAAATTATCCGGTCATATTTGTATTTTTTATTGTTGCGATCTCAGGGAACGTGTACTGCATGTCCGGCCTGTCTTCAGGATCAATGCCACAGGATTCAATAATTACCAACCAGGTTCTCTATAATGGCAGGGCCTGGAGAAATATGTACCCGGCTGTAAAAGGGGATCCTTATTTTCTGCGGGAAGACTTCCTGCCAGGAACGGTAACGATAAATGGAATAACATTCCGTGACAAATTTATTCTGTACGACATCAACCGCGACGAGCTGATTATCCTTACAGATAAAAAGTTTGTCCTCCTGCTCAATAAGGAAATGATTGAACGATTCTCCATCTCGTGGAATAACCAGGTCTACAGGTTTTTAAAACTAACAAAAGATTCGCTGAGCCGGCTCGAAGGCTTTGTAAATGAACTGTACGACGGAAAGAGTGCAGTTTATATCAAATACAGGAAGACGGTTGAGCAAAGGGCTGTCGATGGCCTGTATGACGGATTCGTACAGTCTTCCAGGGTTTATGTCAAAAAGGATGGAATTCCCATTCTTATTAAGAACAAAAAGCAGCTGCTGGATCTGTTCGGTGAAAAAAAGGCAAAAGTTAAACAGTATATAAAAAGCAACAGGCTGATGGTATCGGGCAAGCTTCCCGAAAGCTTCGTACCTGTGACTCAATATTATGATTCCATCAGCCGGTAATAATAATAGCCGGGCCAGGCTGTTTGTTTTTATCCTGGCCACGGTCCTCTGCCTGAAAGCAGCCTCGCAGGAAGATATTACTATCTCGTGGAACTACGGAGGATTGACCTTTAAGGAGTTTGCTGCGAGAGCAAGGGTTCAGAATAACCTTAGATTCTTTTACCGCGACGAGTGGGTGAAGGATATTCGGACAGGAAGCTTCAACGGACCCGTCAGCCTGTCTGAACTGCTTAACGGGCTGCTCCCTGAGAAGTCGCTTTATTTCTTCAATGACGGTAAGGGTAATATCATTATCACAAGGAATTTCGCAATAAAAATCCCCGGCAGGAATGATACGAAGGACAGGAAATACCTGGCACCTACGGAAATCTATGAATCACATGATAAGGGACAGATCTCCGGTAATGTATTTTTTGATGTCGGGGACCCTGCCGATAAGGATAAGCCCGGGACGGTTACCCTGAGCGGGTACATTATAAACAAGGATACCAAGGAACCAGTTGCAGGGGTAACGGTTTATGAGAAGAAGATGCTGTCGGGAACTATGTCGAACCAGTACGGTTTTTATTCATTGCCCCTCGCCAGGGGCAGCCATGTGCTGCAGTTCTCTTTTGTCGGGATGAAGGAAAAAAATGTCGGTGTAAACCTCTATGGTACTGGCGACCTTAACATTGAAATGACAAGTGTTCTTATTCCGCTCAAGGAGACAGTTGTATCGGCGCAGAAGAGCGTGACACTCCAGCGGTCGGAGGTGGGGCTTGAGAAGATAAACATCACATCATTCAAGCTGATGCCTACAGCCCTGGGCGAAACAGATATCATTAAGAACGTCCTTCTGCTTCCCGGCGTGCAGACGGTAGGTGAAGGTTCTTCAGGCTACAATGTAAGAGGCGGGTCTGCGGACCAGAACCTTGTGCTGCTTTACGGGGCGCCGGTTTACAATACATCTCACCTGTTCGGGTTCTTTTCCGTAGTCAATTCCGATATCATACGCGATGCAACACTGTATAAGGGTGGTATTCCGGGAAGGTATGGAGGCAGAATATCATCAGTTCTTGATATAGCTTCACGTGACGGGAACAAAAGCAAATTCCAGGGAAATGCAGGGGTCAGCCCGGTTACGACTCACCTTATGCTCGAGGGACCGATTAAGAAGGACACAATCTCGTACCTGCTTACAGCCAGGACGACTTATTCCAACTGGGTACTGAGGATGATTGACGATCCTTCACTGAAGAACAGCAAGGCCGCTTTCTACGACGTCAATGCAAGGATAAGCTGGGACATAAACAAGAAAAACAAGGTTGACCTGTCGGGATACTACAGCCATGATTCCTTCAGGCTGAACTCCGACACAACCTACAGCTATAATAATGCAATAGTTTCGGGGAGATGGCGTCACTTCTTCAATTCTCATTTCTTCTCGGTCATCACCCTTTCAAACAGCAGCTACAACTATGATATCTCAAGCACAAAAGTAGAATCCGAGGGATTCAACCTTGAGCACAAAATAAATACTACCGGATTAAGGGCAGATGTCAATTATTACCAGGGCAGGCATGAATTTAATTTCGGGGCCGAGATGTCGTATCACACCGTAGTTCCGGGGAAATTCAGCCCAAAAGGTGATTCATCGCTGGTTGTTACCGATGCCATCCGGTCCGAAAGGGCACTGGAAGGAGCATTGTATGCCGAGGATAAAATAGCACTGACCGAAAAGCTGTCGGCTACCGCAGGCCTCAGGCTCTCATCATTCCTGGTAATGGGGCCCGCCTCGGTTATGATCTACGACAAATCCTTCCCGAAAAGCATCACAACAATTATTGATACCATAAACTACGGCAAGAACAGGATATATAAGACTTACCTGGGACCCGAGTACAGGCTCTCCCTGAATTACAAGGCAGCCGACAATATTTCCGTTAAGGTAAACTATAACAGGACGAGGCAGTATCTTCACCTGCTCTCAAACTCGGCATCTATTTCCCCTACCGATACATGGAAGTTATCCGATTATTACATCAAGCCGGAGATTGGCGACCAGTTTGCCGTCGGCGTTTATGATGTGCTGTCCAGATTAGGAATGGAGGCATCCGCTGAGGTTTATTACAAGACGATAGCGAACATGGTGGACTTCAAGGGAGGCACTAATCTTGTAATGGATAAGAATATTGAAAAGGACCTCGTGGCAGCCAGGGGTAAAGCGTACGGACTTGAGCTGATGCTGAGAAAAACCGAAGGCAAGTTCCAGGGAAGTATAAGCTATACCTATTCACGGTCATTTCTTAAGAGCACCGGCAGCTTCAGCGATGAGATTATTAATTCCGGTAAATGGTTCCCTTCAAACTACGATAAGCCGAACAACCTGGTTTTAGTGTTTAATTATTTGTTATCCAGACGTTTGAGTTTTGCTGCTAATTATACCTACAGCACGGGCAGGCCGATAACGTACCCGGTATCAATATATGTGATCGATGACCTGCAGCTGACCTATTATTCTGACAGGAACAGGTATCGTCTTCCTGACTATTCGCGACTTGATGTCTCGGTTAAGTACAGCGGTAACCTTAGATCGCACAGGCTGATGCATCCGAACTGGATTTTTTCGGTGTATAACCTTCTGGGACGGGAAAATGTCTACTCGGTCTTCTTCAGGAATGAACAGAACGTCATAAACGGCTACAAGCTTTCGGTGTTTGGTCAGGCAATACCTACCATCACATTTAACTTTGACTTTTAACTGCATGAGATATTCATCAGCATATAAAATTGCCATAATGTTGCTGCTTCTTTCGGGCTGTGTCGAGAAATTCAATCCCGATATAAAAGAAAACAAGAACCTCCTCGTAGTGGAAGGTATGGTAACAGATCAGCCGGAATCTTATAAGATCAAACTTTCAATTTCCCAGCCGGTAACCGGTGCAACAACAAAAACCGTTCTGTCCGGTGCAACCGTAAGTGTCAGTGATAATGACGGGAACAGCTATCCTTTCACTGAATACAGGCCCGGCGAATACAGAAGCGATTCAACCAGGTTCAGGGGTGAGATTGGAAAGAAATACTCACTTCATGTGAATACCAGTTCAACAATTATCGGGGATTTTAACTTCCAGTCTTACCCTGTGGAGCTCAAGGAGGTTCCGTTAATTGACAGCGTCTACTATGAAAGGGTTGTGACAGGCATCGACCAGTATAATAACCAGGTGGAAGGATGCCAGATCTACCTCGATACCCACGACGATTCAGGCAAATGCAACTATTACAGGTGGACCTACTCCGAAACATGGGAGTTTCACCTGCGCTGGGACCTCCCGAATTCGGTATGCTGGAGGACTGAGAATTCCTATGATATAAACCTGAAAAATACCGCCGATCTTGCTGAAAACAGGATCAACAGGTTCCCGCTGCATTTTGTAGATAACTCAACCGACAGGCTTGGCGTTGAGTACAGCATACTTGTTTCCCAGTATTCCGTCTCGGAAGATGAGTTCAATTTCTGGACTAAAGTGAAGAATGTAACACAGGATGTAGGCGGATTATATGATGTTATTCCGGCATCAATCAATGGGAACATAACCTGCGTGGAAGATCCCTCCAGGCAGGTGCTTGGATATTTCTCAGTATCGGGAAAAGCAACAAAAAGGATTTTTACAAAAGGCCTCTTTTCCGGCCAGAAGAACTTCTATACCAACTGCATATCCGATACAATCAAAAATCACAACCCTATCCAGGGAGTTGGCGAATATGTATGGATACTTTACGTTCACGACCTTGGACCATATTATGTGCTTATAACAAATAATAAAAGCTGCGCCGACTGTACGACCAGGGGTACAAATGTAAAACCTGATTTCTGGGTAACAACATATTGACTGAAGGGGAATCATGCCACGAATTAATAAATATTGCCTCATAACTTTCCTGCTGTTGCTTCAGCTCTCCACACTTGAAGGGCAGATAATGAAAACTGTCACGGAAAAGTTTGAGAAATTCTGCCGCGAAATTCCAAGGGAGGAAATTTACCTGCAAACCGACAGGTCGCAATACGTTGCAGGCGAGGATGTCTGGTTCAGCACCTACCTGTTTGACAGGCTGAACAACAAAACTTCCTGCTACAGCAGCATAATCTATGTTGAAATATTCAACCAGGAGAATCGTCCGGTCGGGCAGAAGAGGATACTGTCTGACAAAGGATTCGGGGCCGGCGAAATCCTGCTTCCCGATACTCTTGTTACAGGCTGTTATACCCTGAGAGCATATACTTCAGGAATGAAAAAACATTTGCCGTACAACTGTTTCAGTAAAACCATCAGGGTGTATAACGCGCTGAATACCCTTAACACAATTTCATGCCAGGAGACTGCGGTCCAGGATAATGGAAAAATGGAGCCTGCCGGCGGCGGACTGAAAGTAAGTATTGATTATTCTGGCAGCGGCAAAATAGGGATGGATATCGATGCAAATGATTCGTACAGGTCGGCTAACAGTAACATGTGCTATGTTTTTATAGAAACAAGGGGGAGGATCAACTACACCGGCCTGGTCGACCTTGTTAGTCATGTAACGAGGTATTCGGTACCGGCTTCTTTGCTTCCGGCCGGGGTAAATCATATTACTCTTTTTGATACGAAGGGCTTGCCTGTCGTTGAAAAATTTATCTATACAAAAGGTTTAAAATCGTGGCATCCTCAAATTTCAGTTCCTGACAGCATAAGCAGGAGGGGGGGGATCAATCTTGAAGTTAATCCCGTTGGCCTTGTACAGGGGAATGCCGATTCATCATCACTTAGTATTTCAGTGTACCCGGCAGGTGACAGCCTTCAGGAGAAGATTTCCGATTATATGGTGTTCGGTTCCGAATTTGGAGCGATCCCAGAAAATATTGCCGGGAAAAATCCGGACGATATTCCCCCCGGTATTATGAACACTTTCCTGGAATCTGTGAAAAGCAACTGGATTGACTGGAACAGGATCCTGTTCGCTGGAGAGGATGATTATTCTGGAAGCTCCGAGAAGGATTCTCATTTCCTGACGGGCAGGTTACTCGACAGGAACACTCATAAACCATTGCAGGGCAAAACAGTTCTTCTTTCTACTCCGGGAAAAATCGCTACTTTTCAATATACCGTAACAGGATGGGATGGCATATTCAGGTTCATAATACCAATCAGCGACTCGCTGCAGGATTTTGTCATACAGCCCGATGAGAATGAAGGAAATATCTCACTGGAGATTTTAACACCATTTTCGGATGTTTATCCTGCTGTTAAGCCCGTTGTGGCTTTGCATGATAAACCCGTCCACGGAGATATCCAGCAGCTTATTACCGATTACCAGGTTAACAGGATATACGGAATTTCTGCTTCAGCGCAGGGTAGGGGAATATCCTTACATGGTCCCGGACTAAAAAGATTTTACGGAAAGCCTGATCAGCAGCTTAAGATGGATGACTATATAAAGCTTCCTGTGATGGAGGAGGTCTTTTTTGAACTGATCCCCGGTGTGAGCCTTAAAAATCATAAGACAGGGTATCGTGTGACACTGATTGACCCTGTTGACAACAGGGTGCAGAAAAAGCCGCCAAGACTAATGATTGACGGGGTAATCATCGACGATGCATCTCTGATTGCGAATCTCGATCCTGAACTGGTTGAGAAAATTGATATTATCCTCGACAAGTACTTTGTCGGGGACTACATATTCTACGGCCTGGTTAACGTTATAACAAGGGCAGGCGACTATAGCAATGTGGCGCTTCCTGAGAAAGCCCTTAGACTGAAATACAGGGTAATTGATCCCGAGGCCATTTTCACCGTGCCTGATTTTACAGCCAGGGGCAATGCAATGGAAAATATACCTGACTTCAGGAACACACTTTACTGGAATCCTTCCATGAAACCGTCTGCTGACGGAAAGTACAGGGCCAGCTTCAATGCACCAGATTTGAGCGGGAAATATGTAATAGATATTCAGGGGCTTACCGCAGACGGCAAACTGCTCTCTGTCAGGAAGACAATCACAGTATATTGATCGCCTGAGCTCCAGGCGTACTGAATTTTCTCGAAGAATCATCCAATACAAGTATCCAGTCATTACCCCTTCCACCTGACGGGGGCAGGAACTTAATCCTGTCATTTCCACTGTAATTTCCTGCCGGTAAGGCTTTACCCGTCCTGGGATCATACCACCATGCAGTGATTTCCTTTGCTCCGATCCGGTCCAATGCAATTTCCGCCTGCCAGCCTGTCGGGAAATACACAAAGGCATAGCCATCCCCGCGTGTTGCAACAACATAATCCGTTTCGGGATAGTACGAACTTGCTATCAGCGACTGATCCGGTACCCTGGAAAGATATGGCCTGGATTCCATAAGCCTTCTTGCATGGATAAGCTGGCCGGCGCCCGGGAAATTAATCGCGTCGGTCCAGTTATGCCGTGCCAGTCCGATGGGTTCCCTCGACGGTGACAGGAACTGCCATATGGGATGGCAGCCGTAAGTATGCCCGCATGCACCACTGAACAGGTCCCAGTATAAGGCCTGCCTGACATCTGCATCGTTGAACCATCCGAATACATCGGGGGTCCATGCCACCGGATGATCCTCATATCTGGGCTCACCATCCATGCATGGCTTTACCGGGGTGAGGTTATAATCGTGCACAATAAGCTGTTTGAAAATTGCATAACTTCTTTGGCTGTGTCCCGTCTGTGTCATGTTGAAATCGAGCCAGCCGCATTGCTGAAACCACTCTGAGGAGCTGTGTTCGCCCCAGGGATGAAATGTCATCAGGTGGTTATGGTCGGCTGATTTAATTCCCTCGGCAATCGCGTTCCAGACCGCTGAATTATCACCGCCCCCATTCCTGTCTCCGCCATTGATCCAGATGATATTTGGATAATCCCTGTAACGCGTACCCAGCCATTGGCCGTACTTGAATCCATTTTCAGCACTGAATATTTTCGGGCCTTTTCCCCATTGCACATCTACTTTATCGCCCCATGTGGGCAGTAAGCCAATAAAAAGGCCTTTCTCTCCTGCTTTTCTGATAACCCAGTCGACCCTGGAAAAATATTTCTCATCAGGTTTAAGAGGGTCATCCCCGACCAGTGGCTTGTTTCCCTCGGCATCAGGAATCTCAAGCCCGTCAAATTCAGCAAGAATGACCGCCTGTATCACGGTGAATCCTTTCGACCTCCTGTTCTCGAGATATGTCTCGGTCTCATCGCGTGTGAGCCTGTGGAAGAGCTCCCATCCTGTATCACCAAGGTAAAAGAATGGAGTCCCGTCCTCGAAGACGAGGAATCTCCTGTTACCGGAAACTTTGAGCTTTCCATGCCGGAAATCGACTGAAGGTCCTTTCCAGGAATTTTCTTCTGCCTGGGAAAGGGCACAATTAAGCAGAATAATTATCAGGATAATGTGTCTTATCTTCATATAACAGGGCTATTTTTCTGTTTTGACAACAGCAGTTGACATCCGGAGCGATTGCAGCCAGAGCTTCAGGGAGGAAACCCATGAAGCTACATGGTCATTCCCTGTCGCGAGACCGAATCCATGGTCACCCTCGGATATGATGTGCAGTTCGGCAGGGATGTTTTTTGCATGCAGGGCTTCGTACATAAGTATTGAATTCCTGGCCGGCACGGTTTTATCATCATCGGCGTTCAAAATGAAAGCAGGAGGGGTATCCTTCCTTACCTGCAACTCGTTGGAATAATATTTTACGAGTGACGGATCGGGATTTTTTCCAAGAAGAGCATCCCTTGACCCTCTGTGCATGCATGAATCGGTAAAGGAAATGACCGGGTACATAAGTATCATGAAATCGGGTCTGCAGCTGATCTTTTCAACAGAATCGGGAGATGCCGCATTACCGTAATCAAAATGGGTACCGAGTGTTGATGCAAGGTGCCCGCCGGCAGAAAATCCCATTATGCCGATCCTGGCAGGATCGATGTTCCATTTTGATGCGTTGAATCTCATGATCCTTAATGCCCGCTTCGCATCCATAAGCGGTACCCTGTCAGGCTCCACAACATTGCCATAGGTGGGTAACCTGTATTTTAATACTGCTGCTGCAATACCGAGTGTGTTCAGGTACTTTGCAATATCGGTTCCTTCATAATCATACGCGAGGATCCAATAGCCTCCGCCGGGGCAAATCACAACTGCCTGCCCGGTTGCGAATTTTTTTGTTGGCAGATAGACAACTATATCCGGCACCTGCACATTGCTTATTGCCGTAATATCTGACCTGTCGGTAATCTCTTTACTGCCGGTGTATTTTGAATTCGGTATATCACCTTTGTAAAGAGGGATCCTGAATTCCTGGGCCGATGCACAATGGGCCAGCGCCAGTGCAAAAGATAAAAAAAATACTCTCATTGCTGAATCTGGTTAGTTATGGTTTTTTCTTACCCGAATAGTTAAGTCTGTTGAGTGCATTATATCGTGAGTAGTTTTCTTAAAGGTTTACATGATGAGTCGCTCCCTGGGGGAGGCATTTGGAATAAATGACTTTTTCCCTGTCAGTGACTGAAACTGTCAGTTTTCCTTTTTCTCTCACCACTTTGACGTCAATGTCATTGCCGAAAGCTTTTATGTGTTTTAGTTCCATGCTGTTCCATCTGCCTGGTAGGGAAGGTTTGCAGTCGAATATTCTGAATCCCCTTGGAACAATTCCGAACAGCCCCTCCGTGAAAATCCTGCAGTAGAGGGCGCTTTCCGCTGCCAGGTGTGCCTGATCACCTTCCGGCCAGGCCTCCACTGGGTATGGAACATGATTGCCAAGAAGTCGCTGGAAGGTATATTCCCGGAGCTTATCCAGTCCCCTGTCGGGAGAGCCTGAATAAAATAACCCACGCAGGGCGTACAGTGTTCCTCGGTCCCAGAACATTTTTTCCCCTTCCTCGACAAGAAGCCCGTCTTTTGTCCAGAGCCTTTCCAACAGGGCATCGGTTGTTCCCTTGCTTCGGGTCCCGATACCCATGGTAAGAGGAAGGCAGATCCAGTGTCTCAGCTTATTATGCTCTTTAAAGTATTTATATGTATGGTATCCTTCAATGTCCGATCCGAAGTACTTTTCAATCGATATATTCAGTTTCTCTGCAAATGCGCCGTATGAACTAACCAGTGAATCCGGCATATTCAGTGATTTTGCGAGGTCACCGGCCGAAATCAGACCCCCATAGCAAAGGGAGGAAGTCGCCAGGTTTGCATCACCTGTTGCAATTCTTCCTTCCATTTCATCTGTCTGCGATGCGACTACATCACCCTGGTTCAGGTGACGCCTGTTATACTCTGCTGCCCATTTCACAGCAGGAAACAGTTCTGCAGCTTTCAGTTCATCTCCGAGGGCAAGAAGGAACCGCGAGGAACCGTAAAGGAACATTGCGGCATCGCCCCTGTCTTCGCCGCAGCAGGTAAGATCGCCTTCCATTTCATGCGACGACCATATTGGCCTGAAGTCGGGTTTCATGTCGCCGGCAAAAATCCTGTATGCATTTTCAGAAGCCTCTATTGCAGGCTTGTAACCCAGGAATGGGAAGAATGGCCCTGCATACTCCACCTGGTCGTTGGCCCAGACTCCGCCGTAGTACCTGCCGCCACCGGGTGAGTGCACCAGCCCAATCTTTGTTTCAAATATGCTCTCAGCGGTCCTGATCTTTGCAAAGAGGAATTCAGTATTCAGGGCAGTATCAGGAGTGATAAGCTGCAGTGAGCCTTTCATCTCTGTGATAAATCTTCGCCTGTTGTCAAGTTCCTTTTTCGCACTGCACGACAGGGTATCACCTGGGATATATGCCGTGAAGTAGATCCCGAAGGATACAGAGTCGCCCGGATCAAGAAATGAATTATGTAGAGAATCATGCTTTATCTCCACGATATATTTTCCGTACAACCCTGTTTCAGATACGGGCCCCGATGGCCGGCCTGTCTCGAGTGAAACCTTCCTTCTGCTCCCGTTGAAAATAGTCCATTGTTCCGCCAGGTAAGCCGATCCGGACGACGGAACAAATGTCCTGGTAAGCAATATGCTGTCCTCTCCGGCAGACCGGACCTGGAGTGTGCCGTCGATCCTGACGGACGATACCTTGTTTTCCAGAAGGTCACCACCGTTTATCCTGACGCGCGGTAAATCGGTGTCATGATATGTCCTTTTCAGGTAGGCCCTGTAGGGCATCCACGTTTTGTCCCGGCCGTGCCTGATGGTCCTGAGCATTGGCCAGATCACTTCCCTGCTGACTGAAAATTTACCCGAAGAGTCAGTTCCGTAGGTGATGACTGCCGACACTCTCAGACCGCTCATTTCAATGTGGTCGGAATGATATAAGGTCTTATTATAAACCGGTATCCAGGTAATCTGACCTTCACCGGTAATATTCCAGGTGGATTTTACCGGCACAAAGTCTCTGTTATGGTCATTTCCCTTGCGGGAGCAGGCCCCGATGATTGCCGGTACAATGAGCAGCAGGCCGAGATATACGGGCTTTTTCATGATTTGTCGATCATGGTTTTAAGTTAGCAGGATAAAAAGTATCTGAAAAATAATAAAAATCTGGTGGCAGAATGCAATCCGGGTGCAAGGAATTTGTAATATTGGTATGGGTGAGTAACATTTTAATATTTTAATGATCATGAACCTGAGAATTTTGATTTTTTGTCAGCTCATACTATCAGCAGGTGCAGTGATAAACGGCCAGAAACTGTACATCTCTCCTTCAGGAAATGATGGAAATCCCGGGACCAGGGAAAAACCTTTTGCCACTCTTAATGCCGCCTGCCGGTCGGCCCGCGAATTGAAGAAAGAAAAAAATCCTGTTGTTCCCGTCGAAATAATTGCAGGCGACGGCATATATCAGATGTTTCAGCCACTCGAACTGACAGGCGACGATTCAGGAACAAAGGAATCTCCGCTGGTAATCAGGGCAGATGAAGGTGCGAAGCCGGTTTTCAGGGGAGGTGTTGAAGTAGGATCTTTTGAAAAAGTAAATGACAGCCTCTGGAAAGCATTCATTCCGAATACCGCGTATTACGATTACTACTTTGAACAGCTCTATGTCGACGGCATGAGGGCGACAAGGGCCAGGTACCCGAATGATGGATTTCATTTTGTCAATAAGGCTGATGAGGAAGTCCTGGTAAAGGGTAACGGTCAGATTCCCCTGGCCGCGATTCAGAGGATCGTACTGGATCCCGCCGATACGGCTTTTATGAAATCAGTCGCGGAAAATGAAATGCGGGATATGCTGATCGTATTCTATCACAAATGGGACAATACCAGGAAGCATCCGGCAGGTTATGACATGACGATAAATACAATATTAACATCCGGAAGCGGAATGCAGCCATGGAACACCCTCGACAGCAAATCGAGATATTATATTGAAAACTGCAGGGAAGCTCTTGATGCACCTGGCGAATGGTTTCTCGACAGGTCGGGATATCTCTATTACGTTCCTTTAAAAGGACAGGCTATCGGCAGTACAAAGTTCGTGATCCCCGTGATAAAGGAATTCATCACAATCAGGGGTGACTCAGCAAATGGTAAAAAAGCGGAGAACATAAGATTCGAGAACCTTGCCTTTGAGGTGGCTGCTTACCATACACCACCAGAGGGGAATGAAGCTGCACAGGCGGCTTCGCCCGTGGGAGCGGCAATCACAGCCGATTTCGCAGGAAATATAAGATTCATAAACTGTGAAGTATCTCATACCGGGACTTATGCTTTCTGGTTCAGGAGGGGATGTGAAAAATGCGATGTGATACATTGTTATTTGCACGATCTGGGAGCCGGAGGGATAAAAATTGGTGAAACGGTAATAAGAAAGGGAGCCAGTGACCTGACAGCATTTATAAATATCGACAACAATATAATTCGCGACTGCGGTCATGTTTTCCCTTGTGCGGTCGGGATCATTGTTTTTAATTCGAGTGATAATACTTTGACACATAATGATATTTCGGGGCTGAGATATACCGGTATCTCTGCAGGCTGGGTGTGGGGATATTCTTCCAGCCCGTCAAAGAGGAACAGGATTGAATTCAATCATATTCACCACCTGGGATGGGGAGAGCTGTGTGATATGGGCGGTGTCTATACTCTCGGACCATCAGAGGGTACAACGGTCTCGGGTAATGTTATCCATCATGTCTGGTCATTCGACTATGGCGGGTGGGGTCTTTACACCGACGAAGGATCTACAGGCATTCTCGAGGAGAACAACCTGGTTTACGCCTGCAAAAGTTCAGGATTTCACCAGCACTACGGCAGGGAGAATATAATCAGGAATAATATTTTCGCGCTGAACACCGTTGCACAACTCCAGGCTACAAGGGTTGAAAACCACAGGTCTCTTTCTTTCACCAATAATATTATTTACTTCAATCATGGCACACTCCTTTCCGGCAACTGGGATAAGTTCAGCCTGATCTCAGATAGTAACTGTTACTGGGATACCAGGACAAAGGACATTCTCTTCGGGGGGAAGAAATTCCAGGAATGGCAGAAAGAAGGCAAAGACAGGAATTCATTGATAAAGGATCCGAATTTTGTTGACCCGTTGCTATATGATTTTCATTTTAAGAACTTAACTTTAATCAGGAAAACAGGATTCAAACCCTTCGATTACGGGAAAGCAGGCGTTTACGGTTCAGCCGATTGGATTAGGCTGGCCGCTGCTGATCCTGATCCCGGGAAAAAATTTGAAAAACTTGTTTCAGCATATGATGCAGCGTCAAAGTAAATTAACGGCATATCACCATCAAACCATCTCATCATCATGACCACTTCAACATTAAGCAGAACAAATAAAATACTGAAATGGTTACTGACAATAACCAGGATAATAATCGGATGGCAATTCCTTTACGAAGGGATAGCAAAGATCATTACCAAGGGTTGGAGCTCAGCACCATACCTGGCCGGCTCAAAATGGATACTGGCACCTGTGTTCCACTGGATGGCGGGAAATGCAGCAATAACGGGAGTCGTCGATTTCATCAATATATGGGGAATGTTACTTGTCGGGCTGGGTCTTATGCTTGGGGCATTTTCAAGATGGGCAAGCGTTGGCGGCGCTTTGATGCTGCTTTTCTACTTCGTGGCGTACCCGCCTGTTCCGGGCTATATGTTTGGAGTGCCGGCCGAAGGAAGCTACCTGTGGATAAACAGGAATCTGATTGAGCTTTTTATTCTGGTGGTTTTCATTTTCCTTTCCCCGGATTTTCAATTCGGCATTGACAGGCTTTACTCGCGGTGGAAGTTTGAGAAAGCCAGGAAACCAATACCGGAGCCAAGCGGAGAAGGGGCAGAGATACCATTCCGCAGGGAAGTGATAAAGAACCTGGTATCCATCCCGGCATTAGGCGCCTTTGCATATGCATTCTACAGGAAGAGAAAATGGGACAGCTTCGAGGAGAAGCTTCTGAAAGTGCAGGGCATAGATGCCAATACCGGTGCTACCCTCCTTAAGTTCAACTATTCAACACTGAAGGATCTTAAGGGGCTGGTGCCCAGGGGTGCAATTAGCTATACCGGAAGGAACGGCCAGAAGGAGAATTTTGAACTCAGCCGTCTCATAATGGGAGGCAACCTGATTGGAGGCTGGGCCCATTCCCGCGATCTGATCTATGTCTCAAAACTGGTTAAGACCTATCATACCGATGAAAAAGTTATGCAGACACTGGCCCTTGGGGAAAAATGCGGTATGAATGCAATTATTACCAACCCTCAGCTTGGAAGGGTCTTCCAGAAATACAAACACGAATTCGGCGGAAAAATGAAATTTATCTCGGACTGCGGAATTGCACTCGATTTCCAGAAAGGTATTGCAATGTCGCTGGCTGTGGATGCCGATGCACTTTATTGCCAGGGTGAAATCACCGACAGGTGGACCGACGAAAAATGGGACGACCCTCAGAAAAGGACACAGCCTCAGAGAATGGAACTTATAAAGAAGGGCCTGGAAGAGATCAGGAGCCATGGAAAACCTGCAGGGATAGGTGCACACAGGATTGAAGCTGTCAAGCGATGCGTTGAATACGGACTAAAGCCCGATTTTTGGGTAAAGACCTGCCATAGCCATAACTACTGGTCGGCACAGATGAATGCACCGTGGCACGATAATCTCTTTGACTTCGATCCTGAGGAAACAATTAAGTTCATGGGCACCCTGGAGGAGCCGTGGATTGCATTCAAGGTCCTGGCTGCCGGGGCAATAACACCCGATGTCGGGCTCCCTTATGCATATTCAAACGGTGCAGATTTTGTCTGCCTTGGAATGTACGATTTCCAGATTGTGGAGGATGTCAATATTGCTCTCGATGCCTTTTCAAAGTCACAGGTAAGGACAAGACCCTGGAGAGGATAGCAGGCTAAATCCGTTGAAGATGAAATTTGCAGCAGCACTGCTTCTTGCACTGATACCTTTAATTGTTTGTTCTGCCCAGCCTGCGGATTCCGCATCGGGAAAAATTAAAATCACGGCTTCGCTGAGCATCAACAGCAACGGGATGAACCCTATCCCGGCCTTCGCACTGGGAAAGCCGGCAGCTACTGCCAGTATCAGCGCTGTAGCGGGCAGGTTCAGCTATGATCCGGGACTTGCCTACGGTCTCGATGCCAAACCATGGTATATCGATAACTGGTTTCATTTTATCATCATAAACAGGACCCATTTCAAGCTTCGGACAGGAATAAATTTCAGCATGTTCTTCTCCGAGAAAAGCATTACCAATGAGAAATTCCTGGAAGGTGTCAGGTACTGGACCGGTGACCTGGAAGGGATATTTATTTTCAATCCCTCAACCTCGGTAGTGCTGAGCTACTGGAGTGATAACGGACAGGAACATGGTACATTAACGGGTCATTTTGTAAGCCTGACAGGAGAAAAAAATAGCATCGGCCTGGGAAAATCAGTTAAGATGACAGCCTCGGTGCAGGTATTTATGATTTCATACGACGGACCCAATGACGGGGTTTTTGTCTCTCCCAAGGTTTCTTTCTTCTACAGGAAATGTCCATTATCGGTGTATTCACAGTTCAATCAGCCTGTTAAAACAGATATCGTTCCCTACCCTGGTTTCCAGTGGAATATCGGGGCCGCATACACCTTTTAGCGTAACGGACTGCAGGGAATTGCTGCCCGGAAATTTCTAACCGGTCAGGGGCATGTATGAAAATTGAACCCCTTTTTACTCAAATGAAAATTTGTAAGTCTCGTCAGCCTTGGGAGCAGTTCTGAATATTATTGCATCATCAATGCTGATATTTGTACCTGCCGATTCGGCTCTTTTCTCACCTTTTACCATGAGCCTTACTTTATGCTTCCCAGGCTGAAGCCCGAAAACATGCCAGATGCTTATATTGTAATGCTCCTGTCCGCTGAAATGATAATATGTATCTGCTGTTCGGTCAGATTTTCCATCAAGGAAAATTTCAGCAATACCGCCATCCTTTACCCAGTTGCCGTTTAAGGATATTCCGGTTCCTTCAAATGTTAATTCGAGTTCAGATCCCTTCCTGGCTGCCACGAGCTGGTCGTATTTCCCGGAGCTAATCTTCTTACCCTTAAGCATTTTATCCCAGCTGCCACTGATCTTCCATGATGCCACGTCAGAAACGGGTATGGATTTATCGAAGACAAGGTTCGGAAAAGAAACCTCAAGTGGAGGCATCTCAGGGCTCTGCTCTTTGACCAGTATGATTTTTTCCTTCACCTCACCGCCGTTCTCCTTAATCAGTCCTGTTGCATAGTTATAGGTAGCCGTAACCGCCTTGTTAAACGAATATGTTGTATTGATAAAGACACTGTCAGCCACATCAGAAACGCCTTTTTTCATGAATTCCGGCAGGTTGGAGAATCCTTTCAGCACTCCCAGTACAGCCATCGCATTTGATGGGTTGCAATCAGAATCCTGGCCACACCTGGCAGTAATCTCAAGCGTCTTCATCGGATCACCCTCCCCGTATAAAAGTCCTATGACAATAAAGGCACCGTTCAGTTTTGCGTCAATATTAAAATTATCGCCGGCACCGCAGATGTCGACATTGCCCCATTTATCCTGGATCTCTTTCCATGCAGCTTTCCAGTCGCCGGGGAAACGGTTATGCAACAGGATAACATCGCGGACGATCTTCGCATAGTCGCTCTGGCCGGGTATCGAGCCCAGAGCTTTCAGTATGATCTTGCTGATGTCATTTTCGAAGAACGCCGCAGAATAAAGACCGGCCACAAACATTCCACCGTACACGCCATCACCGTAATTCATTATGTGGCCTATTCTTCCGGCTATCTCATCTGCCTTACGTGGCATACCTGGGCACATGAAGCCAATATAGTCGGCTTCTATCTGGAAATCAATGTCATCGGCATGAATATTATACCTCGGGTCGCCCGATAGCGGTGCGAAGATGCTGTCGAAGTAGTTCTTGCGCGCCATCATATTTGCATGCCATAGCGGGTATCCTGCCTTGGCAAACATCTCCTGGAACTTCTTCGATGGTGCGTCAATACCGAACTTATCCATCGACATAAGGAATGTAAGCTGAACATACAGATCATCCTGCCAGATACTCCCTTTAATGTCGGCAGGCTTCCAGCTTATCGTGTCGGAATATATCCTGCCCTCTGCCCTGAATTCGGTGGGAGCACCATATGTAACGCCGATCATCTTGCCTGCCCATCCCCCTGCAATCTTGTCTTTCAGAATGTCGGGTTTGATCTGCCTGAAGCCTTCCGGAACAGAATTGCACGATACCAGCATGACAGCCAGCATCAAAGCGGCGGACAATCTTACAATGAATTTCATTTTTTCTTTTTTTGTTTCAGGTTAATACTGATGTTAAACAGGCACCCCTTATTTCCTGACGGGTATATGCATCATTCTTGCCTCGATAAAATTACCGATCTCCCCGGGTGACATCTTAAATGTTACATAATACTGCTTTCCGTTCGGGTTATTTTCCCAGCTGTTGCTGCCATCCTTGTTAATATTGATATTGCCTCTTACGGTACTGAAAAACCCGCTTGTTCCATAAACAGCGATCAGGGCGGCTGTCTCATCCCAGCTCATCCGCCCGTAAATGTCCTCCTTGGATTGCGGGAGGCTTATCCTGAAGACATCCTTTACAGGACTGTCCCTGATGCCTGAATTCACAAGTTTCAGTCCAGTGAAAATATGTGATCCTATCTCGAATCCGGTAAATATTACCTCGGTTGGCCATTCATTGAAAACATATTCTGACGCTGTCGAATCCATCATGACATTGAACTCCCTGCCTGCCGGGAACCCGCCGGCCATGGATACGAGCCTCCTGACTTTTTTTGATACCAGCTCCTGCCCTGTAAGAGGTGCAAGGCTGTC
>Ga0335071_10000460_pt1 | contig 45199 bp, 45 predicted proteins | sample Lox_Sample_15_FD_206724 | JGI IMG/M metagenome (GOLD analysis project Ga0335071, IMG submission 206724) | Soil microbial communities from Loxahatchee National Wildlife Refuge, Florida, United States - Lox_Sample_1.5 | ecosystem: Environmental > Terrestrial > Soil > Wetlands | place: USA... | reverse complement strand
CGCCACACGTTCCCATTCCCGCGGTTTCCTTGTATGGGGCTTTTTTTGTCAAGGAGTTCGCCAGAGCGGCAAATCCTTTGTCCTTCGTCAGTTTCTTTGTTTGATCTCAAAGCCCGTTTCTTCGTCCCGACCCGCAGTTCGCTGACGTCGGCGCGCGCAGGAGCTGTCAAGGTTGGCCGTCGCGCCGACCTTGCGGCATGCTCCGAGGTTGCCAGGCCATACCTTGACAGCTCCGAGCACGACGGCATGCTTAGTGCGATCGGGATGACGATCAGAGGGGAGCCCGCTTTCGGGCGCGGATCAGTCGCGCCACAACCTTGTATTCGGTGGGTCCAAGGACCCAAACCATGATGCAGTCATGCGCATCGGCAGCGAAGCTCCGAAGCGGCGGACCCATTCTCCCTTACGGCATTGAAAGCCAAGGAAACACGTCGGGGCTCCGCCACCTCGAACCGTCATCGGCGACCCGTCAGCGGGCGGACCAGGCCGAAACTGTTGGGTGTCGTTCAGTGACCTCCGTTCATGATGCCGGCCGCAGAACGACGCCGTCCGGTACTACGCCCTCCCGCACGAGACGCCACAGGGCGATCAGTAGCTTGCGCGCCAAGGCCACGATCATGGTCTTGCGAGTGCCGCGGGCGTTCTCGGTGCGGGTTCGAAACCACTGCGCCAAGGTGCTGTCCTTCTGGAACATGAGAAATCGCCACGCCAATTGGATCATGCCTCGTCGAACCCGAGCGTTGCCGGAACGGGTCAGCCCTTTCTCCCGGCGTTTTCTGCCGCTCTCGTCGGGCGAACCCGTGAGGCCGGCGTAACGCGCGATTGCTCGTCGGTCGCGCATGCTTCGCGACAAGACCTCCTGCACCAGCATGTCGGCCGTCTCGACACCAACCCCGATCACCCGCGCCAACAGGCGCACCATGGCGTGTGGTCCATCACTGGGCGCTTGCTTGAGACGCTCCAGGCGAGCGTCCTCGATCTGCCTTATCTGATCACTGACGAGCCGCCGGCGCGCCATGTCGCGACGCAGCTCAGCCAGGGTGTTGGGCGGGATCGGCTCGCCCTCGGGGGTGCGCAAGCCGTCAAGGCGTTCGGCGGCCTTCTTTAGCTTGGGATTGAAGCCGCGGATGCCGAGCCGGATCAATGTTGCTTTCATTCGGTTGACGATCCTGCTTTGCTCGCCGACGAGGCTCTCGTGCTCGCGGTTGGGCCGCTTGGCATCTTCGTCCTGGGTTGTCGGGATCGCCACCATCTTGCAGTGATCACGCTCGCCGCGCAGCCAGCCGAGAAAAGAGCGTTTGAGCAGCTCGGTGTCGAGCCGATCGGTCTTGGCGCGCCGGTGCTCGCGCGACACCGCTACACTCGATGCGTGAATGACGTGGGCCTCAATGTCGCGCGCCCTGAGCCAGCGCGCCAGCCAGAAGCCGTCACGGCCGGCCTCGAAAGCGATAGCGATGCGTTTGATCCGATGTCCTGCCTTCGCCGCTTCCTCTCGCCATCGATGCAGCAGCTTCAGCAAGGCGTTCTCGTCGACCGCGAGCTTCTTTAACGGCTGGCGCTCGACGCCAGGCACGATTCCGGCGACGAGCCAGCTCGACAGGCTCAGTTCGATAACAGCGATCAGTGTGCCGTCCGGATCGAGCGGGTTCGGCGATCGGCTCAGGTCGTTCAACTTCTGCATGGGGCGCTCCATCGGTTCACATCAGCAACGATGGATGCAATATCCTCGCCGCCGCCCCATAGCATCTCCTTTGGAGGCTTTCGGACGCCGGCCGCCGAATACGCGGCGCCGTCCCTCACGCGGCCGGCATCCGAAACCCTTCACAGAAACGGACTTGCCGGGAAGGAATTGCTCGAGCGACATGCATTCACTCGATGACGTGCTGCGGCACGCGCGCGACGGCCGGCTGTCCGCTATGCCTCGTCGGGCACTGTGGACCCCAGCGATGCCCGCAGTGCGCCGCTCAGGCCAGCGCGCGCAGGGGATGCGCGTGCGGCGGCCAGGGGCTGGCGAAGAAGGCCTGCACCATCTCCGGCGTGACGTCCTCGATACGCGCCGGGTTCCAGTGCGGCGTGTGGTCCTTGTCGATCACGAGAGCGCGGATGCCCTCGAAGGTCTCGCCGGCCCGGCCGGGCCGCACCGAAAAGCAATGCCGCACCATGTCGCGCTCCATGCGCAGGTCGGCGGCCAGTGTCATGTAGCGGGCGCGGCGTACGTGCTCCAGAGTGACGTGTAGCATCAGCGGGGACCGCTTGCGCAGCAGGACGGCGGTGTCGAGTGCCCAGGCCGAGTCATCCGCCTCGAGAGCGGACATGATGTCCGGCACGGTCGGCAGCGTGAAGAAACGATCAATGTCGGCGCGCCGGGCGGCCAGTGCGCTGACCGGCGGCTTCTCCTGGAGCCGCCGTTCGCGCAACTGTTCGTAGCCATCGGTGGTCGTGAATGCGTCCCAGGCGGCCGGCAGTTCGGACGAGTCCAACACGACGTCGGCGAGCCGCGCCGCCAGGGCATCGGCGCCGGAGATTACCTGGCCGGTGAGCGCGAGGTATTCGCCGATACGGCCCGGGCAGCGGGCGAGGAACCAGCCGCCGCCGACGTCGGGAAACAAGCCGATCGCCGTCTCGGGCATGGCCATCTTCGTGCGCTCGGTAGCGATGCGCAGGCTCTCGTCGCTCCCGTGCGCGGAGATGCCCATGCCGCCGCCCATCACGACGCCGTCCATGAACACTGCGTAGGGCTTGGGATAGTGGTGGATCAGGTGGTTAAGGGTGTATTCCTCGGTAAAAAAGTCCACTAGGCGCCAGTCCCCGTCAAGGACCGCTTGGTAAAAGAAGCGGATGTCGCCGCCCGCGCAAAAGGTGCCGAAAGGGCCTCCCCTGCCCATGCCGCGGACAGCGATGCGCTGCACGCGCCTATCGTCGGCCCAGGCGAGAAGGGTCGCCGTGAGCTCGCGGATCATGTCCAGAGACAGCGCATTCATGGCGCGCGGGCGATCGAGCGTGATCAGGCCCGCCGTACCAAGGATCTCGGCCACCACTTCGGTCATATGCGCTGCCTCCATCCGACGACTTCGTTGACCACCAGCGCGCCGATCACCAGCGCCGCCCGCGAGCACTGTCCGGCTGGGCGCGTCGATCGCTATTGACCTAAATCAATCGCGGGCGGCCGACGGCAGCAGCCGATTGACCCGTTCGTGCCGGTCAAATTGGTAGGCGTCGGACGTTTCCCGAGTGCGCCGCTAGACTGTATGTCCCTTCACAAATGAGGCGACTCACCCTCGATGTTGCGACGAGGGTTGCCCGGATGGACCGGGCAGAGCCTCAAACAAGGAGGGCGAGTCGTGGGTCATCATACCGAGGCCTTTGTCGGAATCGATGCGTCGAAATTGCGTAATGCGGTAGCAATTGCTGATGGTGGCCGTGGCGCCGAGGTCCGGTATCTGGGGGAGTTTCCGGCTACGGAGGCGGCGATCCAGAAGCTCGTGGCCAAGCTTGCAGCGAAATACCGTCATCTGACGTTTTGCTATGAAGCAGGGCCGACAGGATATGGTCTCTACAGACTGCTCAAGAGCCTCGGCTACGAGTCCCTGGTGGTGGCTCCTTCGCTCGTTCCGAAGAAGGCCGGCGATCGAGTGAAGACGAACCGGCGCGATGCGGTAAGCCTCGCCAAGCTGCTACGCGCGGGCGAGCTCACCGCGGTGTGGGTGCCGGACGAGCGGCATGAAGCCATGCGTGATCTCTCGCGCGCCCGCCTGGCAGTGAAGAAGGACCTGCAGGGCAAGCGCCAGCAAATCTCGTCTTTGATGCTGCGGCTGGGACGCATCTATCCGGGCAAGACGACGTGGGGGCCAGCCCACATGAAATGGCTGATGGCGCAGAAGATCGAGCACCGCGAGCAGCGCATCGCATTAGAAGAGCTACTCGAGGGAATACGCCAGGAAAGCGAGCGCATGGAGCGTTTGGAAAATGCTATCCGCGAAGTGGTGCCCGAGTGGTCGCTCGCCGAGGTTGTCACGGCCCTGCAGGCGGTGCGTGGGATTGATCTCATTGCGGCTGTGGGGGTGTTGGCCGAGATCGGCGATCTCTCCCGCTTTCAAAATCCGCGCGAACTGATGGGCTATCTGGGTCTCGTGCCCTCAGAAAGCTCGACCGGTGACAAGGTCAAGCGCGGCGGCATCACGAAGGCCGGTAATGGACGGGCGCGACGTATTCTTGTCGAGGCGGCCTGGAGCTATCGATATCCGCCGCGCGTGAGCCGAGACAAGCAGCCAAAGGTGGAGGCGGCACCGAGGCGCGTGCGCGAGATTGCGTGGAAAGCGCAAACCAGACTGTGCGGGCGTTTCCGGTCACTCGAGCGGAAGGGCAAGCGGCGAACCCTAATCGCCACGGCGATTGCCCGCGAGCTATCCGCCTTCATTTGGGCGATCAATCGCGAACTCATGGCACATCGACAGGCGTAACGTCGCCCGGGGGCTGTGGACCGCTCGAGTCGTGTGGTGCGCTCGACCGGCCCACAGCCCCCTCCGTTGCAATCAGAATCGGGGGATAGTCGCAGACATCAATCGTGCAGAAGTGAAGGCGGGACTACGGCAGGGGAATTCCTGAAACCCATTATGTGGCCGATCATCCGATCGACGCCCGACGCTAGACCAGGGACAGCCCCAGACGAAAAAACGGAAATGCGGTATCCAACCCGCGCATCAGAGCCTGCTCACCGACGTCTTCGGGTCCCGCCTTCTCCTCTGCACGATCCATCAGAGCAAGAACTTCACGATGAGTCCTCGTGGAGGCGGGAAACCGTGCGCTGTGTACTTGACTGGGGACATCAGAATGGGATGGTCCGGCCGTGCTCCAGCCCCGCCAGTGATGGAAGCTGGCTTGGGGCAGCGAAGACAAGGAGCCCGCCTATGTCACATCTCAATTGCGGAATCGCCGTGATCGGCATCGACATCGGCAAGAACTCGTTTCACCTCGTGGGCCAGGATCGGCGCGGTGCGATCGTGCTTCGGCAGAAATGGTCGCGTGGCCAGGTCGAGGCGCGACTTGCCAACCTGCCGCCGTGCCTGATCGGCATGGAGGCTCGCGTCGGCGCCCATCATCTCAGCCGCAAGCTCCAGACATTCGGCCACAATGCCCGGCTGATGCCGGCCAAATACGTGCGGCCGTATAGCAAGGGACAGAAGAAAGACTTCCGCGATGCGGAGGCGATTGCCGAGGCGGTGCAACGCTCGACCATGAAGTTCGTGGCGACCAAGACCGTCGACCAGCTTGACCTGCAGGCCCTGCACCGTGTCCGCGAGCGTCTGGTCAGCCAGCGCACCGGCATCATCAATCAGATCTGCGCCTTCCTGCTGGAGCGGGACATTGCAGTGCGGCAAGTTCTGCGTTTCCTGCGGGCCGAGCTGCCGGGCATTCTGGCCACGCGCACCGATGTCCTGTCGCCCCGCATGTCGCGCGTCATCATCGAGGCGCTGGCCGGAGACTGGCGCCACCTGGATGCGCGCATTAAGGGCCTCACCGACGAGATCGAAACGCTCGCCCACCAAGATCAGCACTGCGAGCGGCTGATGACGGTGCCCGGCATCGGTCCAATCATCTCGAGCGCGACAGTCGCCGCGATCGGCACCGGCGACGTGTTCTGCAAAGGCCGCGACTTCGGCGCCTGGCTCGGGCTGGTCCCGAAGCAAATCTCAACGGGAGACCGAACCATCCTTGGCAGCATATCAAGGCGCGGCAATCGCTATCTGCGCGCCCTGTTCGTTCAAGCCGCCTGGGTCGTGCTGGTCAAGCTTGGGCCGAAGCAGTGGGAACGCTATGGGCTCAAATCTTGGATTGAAGCGGCGAAGAAGCGACTACACCATAACGTGCTCGCCATTGCGCTGGCCCACAAGCTCGCCCGCATCGTGTGGGCGGTTCTCAACAAGGGGCGCGCCTTCGAGTGCATCACGATCGATGCGATGGCGTCCCGTCCGGCGTGATCCTCGCGCCGTGCTCAGGGCCGGCAAGGCGTGGCCTGGCAGCATGGAAGCGAGTGGCAAGGCCTGCGCGACGGCCAGCCTTGACGACCCCTGCGCGCGGCGCGTCTGTAACCGTAGGTCGGGACGAAGGAACGGCCGCCAGGCACGAACAAAGGAACAGAAATGAGGAGGCTATCGATGACTTAGCCAACAGCCCTTAGCCCGCCAAGGTCTGCGAGAGGATGAGACGAGGATGGAGATCGGTCTTCCCGGCGCATGCGAACACTGGTGACCCGAACGGTGACAGCCGAAATGCAGGCGAGAGGCGGATTTGGTCGCGAAGGGCCAATTCCGGAAGTTACCCGGCGGAGGCGTTAGGCAAGGTGAACTGAAATACGGCACCGCGAGGTTTCTGCGCCTCTGCCCACAGCCGGCCTCCATGGGCCTCTACGATAGACCAGCAGATCGACAGGCCCATTCCAACGCCATTGGATTTGGTAGCGTAAAAAGACTCGAAAGCGCGCTCGCGGTTTCTGAATCAATGCCGGGTCCAGAGTCGCGCACTTCCACCAGGACGCCATTGTGGCGAGACGCCACGGCCGCCGACGTCCGTATCAACGAAGAAACGGCGATTTCTGCCATTCTTCCCACTTTGAATTGTTCACAAGCGCCCCATCCACGGGGCCAAAATCCACTTCATCCAGGATCAGCCAGGGTCTGCGGCTGCGACGCGTTAGACCAGTTCCCTTGTCGGTGTGCCACAGGTAACCATACTCATCCTGTGAAACGCGGGTGTGTTGGTTTTCAAAGAGCAGCCTCATACGCGTGCACCATAAATGGAATCGCCGCATATTTAGCCGCGAGATCCGCGATGTCTTGGTCCTTCATATTAGTGAGAGCCGCGTTCGCACTCCCGATCGCTTTTCGTGATGCCGGGCGCCTCAAATCCCCGCTCTGCATTCCACCGCAATGGATTGCGCCGATCTGTCCCGTTGAACGGAATGCAACATCAGCATTTGCCGGGGTATTTGTATTCTGGTGCGGCTTTAAGCTCATCGGCGTTTACGTTCATTGTGGCATGCCATTTGTCGTCCTTGGCATCGAAGCTAATTGCCGTCGGTCGCACTACAACATAGCGATCGCCCGTCCCCAGAAACCGACCAACGTCGACAATATAGCCCCGTAGGCCGCTTGCGTCTAAGGCGATATCCTTGATCGTGCCGATGTTCTGCTCGTGTTTATTGTAGACATCCAAGCCGACCACATTCGAGCCAAGTTCGTCTTGGGCGGAAACGTAGGTGAACATGCCGCCGAGGGTGGGGTTAGGCCACAAGGCGGTACAGACAAAAACGTGGGATATTCCCGCGTGCCTAGCAATTTGCTTGGCTGTGTGAACAGCCGTCAAGAAGGAAAGCTGTCCCACAGTGCGGGCAACCGTGATGGTAAGGCCAAGGGGATTTTTCGTTTCCGCGTATTTATCGCCATATATTACCAGCACGTGTTTCTGCCCGGCGGGAATCTCCTTTGCCGACGAGACGTATTTTACTTTGGGCACATTCGACATTGGTAGGTCCTTTTGTGTCTTTCTGGTTGTTCAGAAACCGTCCTTGGCATCGAAGCCAATGGGCGTACGACGTCATAGTGGTGATTGCCCATCCCGAGAAACCCTCCGACGTCGACCCGGCCCAGCGGCGGCGGACATTCTCGGCGTCGACCATTCCGGGTTGCCCCTGAAAGCGGAAATCGCTTCATGCTGACGGTATTTGCATTTGAGCCAGCAGCGGACCCGCGCGACGCTTCACGGACGGAACCACATCGCGCCACCAGTACAGCTATGCGCTTGAGGCGCGGATGCTCGCCATGCCGAGCCAGCAGATGTAGCTGGCCGACGCTAATTGCCCGTCCGATAGTGAAGAGCGGTCGATGCTGCGCTGTCTTGGCTACGATTTCCATGACCGCTCGGCCCAGACGCATCATCCGCAGTTAGTTTCGGAACGTGCTTTGCGCGCGTTCGAACCGGCCACCGGAGCGTGACGTGTCGTACCACACGTCACGCCACTCTCCTTCGACCAGCAATCCCATGTTTGGGCCTTCTTATGCCGCGCGGTGGCCGAAGCCAAAACGTAGAGAGCGAGTCCGAGCGCCACAAGGCGAGTTTGGTATCCGACCAGCATAAGCAAGCCACCGCCGATCTCAATGATGATGGCCAGCAAAGTGAATAGTGCGGGTGCCGGAAGGCCAAGTGCCCCCATGTAACCCGAGGTACCACCGAACGCCGTTAGTTTGCCGTAACTGAACGCGAGGAACATCGATGAAAAGAAAAGACGGCCGACAAGAGCCGCAGCATCACCATATCTCTCAAGATTGATCATGGCTCGCTCCGCTGAACATGGCACGTGAACGCAGATTGTCATTCAAAGCTCGCCGGGCCGGACTAGATCAAAATTCGCACGCGGAGGTGCGGTGCGCCCTGAGAGGCTTAGGCGGAGCAACAAGAGAGCATCAGTGCGTCGCACAATCGGCGCTCTGTTATCCTCGATAAGCCAGGCTAGGCCGTCACTGCCAGCGCATTACGTCGAGCGTCGAGCGCGGCATCGCCGCGAGCATTGAGGAGCATAAGACGATCGCGATCGGCGGCTCAATTGAACGTGGGTAAACGTCGGGCATACGAAAGTTTATGGCGCTCGCCCTTAACGCCGACCACTTCCGCAAGGCGTGATCGCGCTGCCGCTCTCTGGCAAACCTTCGCTCTTTCCGCATAAAGTGCCGAGGTCGGCTGTGGGTGTGCGCCGTGACAAGGCGGCGCGTTCCAGTGGGTGCAAATCCCACCCGGCAACTGCTCGCCACTGCTGAGCAATATCCTGCTGACTCCCTTTGATAAGGAGATGAGGCGACAAGGGTACCAACTCACGCGATGGGCAGATGACTGGGTAGTGACCTGTCGGACTCGGGCCGAGGCGGAGCACGCCTTGGCGCGAGCAGTGAAGATTCTCGAACAGCTCGGCGTAGCGCTCAATCAGGCGAAGACCCGGATTGTGAACATTACGCGCGGCTTCGAGTTTCTCGGATTCAAGATCCAACGTGGGAAAGGCAAGTTCCGCCTAGCCCCCGGTCGGATCAAATCCAAACTGAATCGGCAGAATCTCTATGCCATTCCCACACAGAAGTCGGTGGACCGATTCAAGGATCAGGTCAGGGCCTTGACGCGGAGGAAGATACCTCTGCGGTTGGGCGAAGTGATCGAAACGATCAACCCGATCATCCGAGGATGGGGAAACTACTACTGTCGCTCCCATGTTAGAAAGCGCTTCCATCAGCTGGACGGTTGGATAATCCGACGGCTGTGGTCACATCGCACCAAGCGATGGCGAAACACAGCGTGGAGGGAATATCCCACCAAGCGGTTGCGCACGGAGTTCAAGCTGGTCAGCCTCGTCTCGCTCATACCTTCGCTGCAGATCGCGAAAGGCCTTTCATGAAAGCCGGATACGGGAAAACTGTACGTCCGGTTTGTGCGGCGGACGGAGGCAAGCTCTTCATTGGGCGCCTCCTCCGACCCAACACCGCTGAAGCCGGGTAATGCCGGTGGAGGGAAGGGACCTCAGTTCAAGACAGACGCAACAAGTGGTGAGGGATTTGGAGATTGGGCAACCTATCAACTCCGAAAACTGTTCGGAAACTGCAGAAGGCGTTGCACGCGAACGCGAAGGCAGAAGCCGAGTATCGCTTCTACGCCCTGTACGACAAGATCAGCCGTGAGGACATGCTGGCGCATGCCTATGCCCAGTGCCGCTCAAACAAGGGCGCACCAGGGGTGGACAGCCAGAACTTCGCGGACGTCGAGGCGTATGGGGTGCGGCGGTGGCTTGGCGAACTGGCGCTTGCTCTCAGGCAAGAGACTTACCAACCGGACCCCATCTGCGGGATCGGGTCTGCATGACAGCAGCAATGCTGGTGCTGGAACCGATCTTCGAAGCCGACCTTCCACCAGAACAGTACGCGTACCGTCCCGGGCGAAACGCCCAACAGGCGGTGATCGAGGTGGAAGGGCTGCTGTTCCGAGGCCATCCGGAAGTCGTTGACGCCGACCTCGCGGACTACTTCGGGAGCATTCCCCATGCCGAACTTCTAAAGTCGGTAGCGCGCCGAATTGTTGATCGGCGCGTGCTGCATCTGATCAAGATGTGGCTGGAGTGCCCCGTGGAAGAAACCGACGATCGAGGCCGGAAGACACGCACGACCGAGGCTCGAGACAAGCGGCGTGGTATCCCGCAAGGCGCACCCATCTCACCGCTGCCGCGCGACAATCAAGGTGAGACAGCAGCGTCAATCAGGATGAGAATGCGCCGGTGCTGGACGGACGGAGCGAGGGCGTAGCCCGAGCGCCGTTCGTCCAGCACCGGCGCCGCACTTTTCCCCAGGGGATCAGTGCGGTCTGGCGGTCGTGAGCGACCGGGTCAAGTGTCTGATTCTTCTCGAAATTGGGGAATCAGCGATTGCCCGGCCTTCACATCACCGACCACCAGATGAGGCTGTATATGACTTACCGACAGAGCAAAGATACGACCGTTGCGGCCGCCAAGTCCGGCTTCAGCCGGGCCACCGGCTACCGCATCGAAGATGATCCACGGCTACCCTCGCAGAAGAAGGCGCAGCGAGGCCGGCGACGTCCGGACCCCTTGGCCGAGGTTTGGGACGGCGAGATCGTGCCGATCCTGAAGGCGGCTCCGGGCATTCGGGCCATTGCGGTGCTCGACGAGATAAGGCGGCGCCATCCGGAGATCAGCGCCTGCATTCGGCGCACGCTGGAACGGCGCATGCGCAGCTGGCGAGCCCTGGCCGGCCCCGAGCAGGATGTGATCTTCCGTCAGGAGCACGAACCCGGCCGGTGTGGGCTGTCCGACTTCACCGACACCAGCGTGCTCGGCATCACCGTCGCCGGCGTCGTGCTGGGGCATCGGCTATACCACTTCCGGCTTGCCTTCTCGGGCTTCGAGCATGCCCATGTGGTGCTCGGAGGTGAGAGCTTTGTCGCGCTGGCCGAGGGCCTGCAGAATGCACTGTGGGCGCTCGGGGGCGCGCCGCGCGAGCATCGCAGCGATAGTCTCTCGGCGGCATTTTGCAATCTGGACCGTGACGCACAGCAAGATCTGACGTTGCGCTATCAGGCGCTGATGCACCATTACGGTATGATGCCGACCCGCAACAATCTGGGTGTCGCGCACGAGAATGGATCGATTGAGAGCTCGCATGGGCATCTCAAGAAGGCCCTGGAGGACGCACTGCTGCTGCGCGGCAGCCGCGACTTCGATCATCTCGACGGATATCGCCGCTTCGTCGACGAGATCGTTGGCCGGCGCAATGCCAACAAGCGCAAGCGCATCGAGTTGGAGCGACCATTGCTCACTGCGCTGCCCAAGCGCCGGACCGCCGATTACGAGGAGAAGATTGTTACCGTCACCTCGAGCGGCGGCTTCATCCTACGCCGCGTCTTCTACACCGCGCCATCGCAGTTGATCGGCCATCGCCTGCGCGTGCACCTCTACGATGACCGGCTCGAGTGCTTCCTCGGCGCGACGCCGATGATGACGCTTCGCCGCGGCCGGCCGGTATCGGAAACCAAAGGCGGCCACGTTGTCGATTATCATCATGTGATCCACGCGCTGCGCAGGAAGCCGATGGCGCTCAACAATCTGGTCTACCGCGATCAGTTGTTCCCGCGCCCGGCCTATGCACGGGCCTTCGAGGCGTTACACCAGAGCGTGGGCGACAAGCGCGCCTGCAAATTGACCGTCGAGTTGCTGGCGCTCGCACATGATCGCGGCTGCGAGGCGGAGCTTGCAGAATTGATCGATGCTGAACTGGACGCGGGGCGATTGCTGGATCTGGCATGGCTGCGTGAGCGGTTCGCTCCAAACCCGGCATCCATACCTGCGATCAACGTGGCGTTCGTCGCACTCAGCAGCTACGACGAACTCGCGGCTGTCTGCATCGTCAGCCCGACCTCGAATCAGGAGGCCATGGCATGACGACGACCAACCCTGTTGTTGATGCCGCCCGCGTCGAACTGCTGTTGCTCGAGTTGCGCCTGCCGAGCATCAGGCTGATGTGGGCCAAGCTCGCCGAGCAATCCGATAAGGAAGGGTGGCCGGCGGCCCGCTTCCTGGCGGTGCTCGCCGAGCACGAGATGGCCGACCGTGGCCGCCGCCGCTTCGAGCGGCATCTCATCGAGGCGCGGCTGCCCGCCGGCAAGACGCTCGCCACCTTCGACTTCGAGGCCGTGCCAATGGTCTCCAAAGCACAGGTGATGGCGTTGGCGTCCGGCGACGCCTGGTTGAAGAAAGGCGCCAATATCCTGCTGTTCGGCCCGCCTGGCGGCGGCAAGAGCCATTTGTCGGCAGCACTCGGGCTCGCTTTGGTCGAGAATGGATGGCGCGTGCTGTTTGCCCGCACCACCGATCTCGTGCAACAGCTCCAGGTCGCCCGTCGCGAGTTGGTACTCGAAAGCGCAATCGCCAAGCTCGACCGCTATGATCTGCTCATCCTCGACGACATCGCCTATGTCACCAAGGATCAAGCCGAAACCAGCGTCCTGTTCGAGTTGATCGCCGCTCGTTACGAGCGCAGATCCATGCTGATCACCGCCAATCAGCCATTTGGTGAATGGGGCAAGATCTTCCCCGACCAGGCTATGACGTTGGCCGCCATCGATCGCCTGGTCCACCACTCCACGATCCTGGAGATGAATGTCGAGAGCTATCGCCGTCGCGAAGCCCTCGATCGAAAGCGCGGTCGCGGTCGACCACCAACCCACGCGACAATCAACAAAACAGAGAAGGCCGAAGACTGATTGACGCTCCGCGTCAATCAAAGCCTTGCCAAGACCGCGGCCAGCGTCAATGATCCCTCCGCTCGGCCGCCTCGTCTCATCCAGATTGTCGCGCCAGTCTCATCCAGATTGTCGCGCGATACACCGCTATTGGCGAATCTTTACATGCGCCGGTTTGTGCTGGGGTGGAAGAAGCTCGGGCTGCAGCACAGTCTCGGCACGCGCATTGTGAATTACGCCGACGACCTCGTGCTCCTGTGCCGGAAAAGCACCGCCGATGAGGCGTTGCGACGACTGCGTGAGATCATGGGCAGGTTGAAGCTCACGGTGAACGGGGAGAAGACACGAATCTGCAAGGTGCCGGAAGGCGAGTTCGTCTTCCTGGGATACACGTTTGGGCGGATGTACTCAGCGAGAACTGGAAAGGCCCGCCTGGGCCAACGGCCATCAAAGAAAAGCATCAGGCACATGGTCGAGAAGGTCCATGTCCTGACCGACCGAGCTGGTACCTGGCAAGAGACCACGGAGTTGGTGGATCGGTTGAACCGCGCGCTACGCGGACGGGCCAACTACTTCAGCGTTGGCACCGTCAACATAGCGTATCGGGCGATCGACAATTACACCGCTGTGCGGTCGCGCCGGTGGTTGCGCATCAAGCACAAGGTCAGGCGACGCAAGGGCAGGACTTATCCACTCTCGCATCTCTACGGGCACTTCGGGCTCGTACGCCTATGCCGGCTTGGGCACGACGTGTCGTGGGTGAAGGTGTGAAGTCTTGTCCGAGAGCCGGATGCGGGAGATCTGCATGTCCGGTTGTGTGTCCAGCGAAGGCTGGCACGTTCAGCAGGAGACAATGCATTTGTCGAACAGCAAGAGTTCAGCTCGTCGTAAGTTTTGAACCGCAACCGCGGCGTGAAGAAGCGTTCTCGGACCAGTCCAACCTGGTTCTCGACCTGACCCTTCTCCCAGCCCGATGCCGGCGTGCAGGCGACAGGCTCGACGAGATAATGGCTGCACATTTACAGAAAGCGGCGATTGTATTGCCGGTCCCTGCCGACGAAGATCGTCTCCACCGCGGTCTTCATGTTGTCGTAAATGCCGCGCCGGCAGCTCCCCTTGAACAGCGCGAACGCCCGGTCGTGGGCGTCAAACACCAGCCCCGAAGCGACGTTTTCCAGTTCTCCTATACGTTGGCATATTGGGAGCCAACCCTAAGCCAGCTAGACGGCCTGACCGATAATCGGCTAGGAAAACCGAAATTGATGATATTTTCCTCCTGACAAAGGCGCGGCCTGAAGCGATGGTCCTGCCTTCGCTCTGCTAGGTCTTTCGGCTGCATTGTCTCGCGCGCAACTTCAAGGCTCGAAGCGAGCGCGAGATAAGCCGACGCTTTGATTTCGAAAGTGGCGGTGATGGAGGCTCAAAGAAGGAGGCAACACTTCCAGGCAGCCTTAACAGGAGCAGATCAATGTCGGACTGGTTGACTTCGGGACGAGAGATCGGGGCAAGCGGTAGCGACGAGCTTGATCCCGCGAGCCATTCTGCGACGGACGGTTTCCGCGGCGCGCAGAGAGCCGCGGCTCGATCCTGGTCCGCCCCCGGTTGCGCCGCGCCAGTAAGACCGTGCGGTACTTGTACGTTAAGGACGCGGGGGATCTGCGGCAGCGTTGCGGGGCCGGACCTGCCCCGCCTCGCGGCGCTTGCGACCATCGTCGACGTTGCGCGAGGTCAGACATTCGTCCACGAGGGCGCGCCTGCCGAACATTTCTGCATCCTCGTCCGCGGCAGCGCCAAGCTCTACAAGCTTCTGGGGGACGGACGGTGCCAGATCGTCAGTTTTGCGAATGCTGGCGATCTGCTGGGCCTCGCCGCCGCGGACAGTTATGCGTTCAGCGCCGAGGCAATCGAGCCGATCAGGCTCTGCCGCCTACCGCGACGTAGCCTGCTCGCCACCCTGCGCGATTTCTGCGCCGTGGAGCAGCGTCTATTGGAGGTCGCCGTCAGCGACTTGGTCCGGGCGCAGGAGCGTATGCTTGTTCTGGGACGTATGACCGCGACCGAGCGTCTGGCGTTCTTCCTGGCTTTCCAGACAAGGCGCCCGCAACCTTGCGGCGTCTCGCAGCCGCGCATTCGACTGGCGATGTCCAGGGGGGACATCGCAGACTATCTCGGCCTCCAAGTGGAGACGGTCAGCCGGTCCCTCGCGCAACTGGCGAAACGTGGGGTAATCGCGATTCCGAACCTTCATGAAGTCCTCATTGTCGACCCCGCGCAACTCGAAGCGCTCGCCGGCGGGCACCCCGATCGGAACCCTGGTGCCGGCGCAAACTATCAGTTCGCCCCCATGGCTCAGCGCACGCACTTGGAGGATCGGCCATGCCACCTTGACCGTGACGCCGCGCGGGCGCGCAAAGGGCGCCAAAAAAAGCTTCAGTGCGGAGGCCTCAGCTGAGCGTGAGCAATACCTGGCTGGTTTCGACAGAGTCGGAGGAACGCACGAGAATGTTGCCGACCGTGCAGTTATGCTTGGAGACAACGTCGGCCTTCATCTTGATCGCTTCGATGGCGGCTGTGTTGGCTCGAACGAAACGACAGAACGCCACAGCAGTTGCAAGCAGTCGCCTGGCCGTCCGGCTTCCACACTAGCTAACAGACCGGCCGGAAACGTCGGAATGATGGTTTTGCTCGACAGCGAGCAATACGACTCCCATGTCTACTTCAACGGATTGTAATCGCGCGAACTGCTGCTCGGAAAGCTGGGCCGGGCGCATATCTTCTTTCGACGTCAGATCGCGTTCATCGGGGGGCTGGGTAAGCTGATAGGCTACAAGGACAAAATTCAGCTCCCTTTCAATCTGCTGGAGACGCTTCATCTGTTCTGCAGTTGGCACAGCCAGTCTCGGGTTCGTCTCCGGTTCATAAGCAACGAGAGCAACTCCCAATTCCCGTTCAAAGGACTGCAAACGGGCGAACTCCGCCGCCGATAGTTGTGCGATCTGTGCAGATCGTTCCAAGGCCACCAGGTAGCACCCCAGCTCGATCTCCAGCGTCCGAAGTTTCTCCATTCGCATCTTATCCAGTTGCGCGATCTTCATCCGCATTGCGTGCCTCCTCAGAGCTGACATTCTTCGTGCCATCGAAACCTAACTCGCTGGCAGCTGACGGTGGGATTATCGCGCATCGTGGCGACGGTTTCCAGACCATTTAGCGGGCGCGCTGGACGTCCCGCTTTTGTCGTCCAGCGCGAATCGGCTTCTCAAATGCGCCCAGACATGGAATCCGAGCCGCGATCGACCCTGGGAGGATTCGAGGGCGAGCGGGTATCAGGAATATCCCCTGGTCACGCCGGTTCGAAGCTGGCGCGAACTTATTTGATTAAAACCTGACTTCCGTCAGATCGTGCTTCGGTGGCTGGCATAGCATCGCTCTTACTTGGTGCGCTTCGATAGCCTTCGATAGTCGGAAGACGCCTCAGTGCATCTCGTTGCCGGAGCTGCGGACATGAATTGGCTGACAGGTCTTTAATCGGCGACGAAAATTACTCGAAGTTCAGGTGGTTATTGAATTAAGCGCCTGCCGGCCAGGGGCACCACACTTCGTCCTTGCGGGCTGCGCGTGGCGCAGCCATGCGCAAAGGGGCAAAGGGTGTCCGCGTAGCCTCTTGGCGAAGTTATGTACGTTCAAGTTCAGCAATTCGATCATGGGGTTCGGCGAAGTCATCCCCTCGGACCCGCCGTCGCTCGCTCGCCCCAGAGCGCAGCAGTGGCGAGCGACGGCGGCGGAGAGGGGTGGCCCATCCCCTTGGTGGGCCTGAGCATCGTCAGGCTGCCTGACGCAGCGCCTCCTTCTTGTGTTCCTTCAACAGATCCATGTTGAGATAGCGATGGTCCTCGAGCCAGGCCTCGTGGCGCTCGACAGTGAGCGCCCGGACGAGCCGCAAGCACCTCTCGGCATTGGGGAAGATTCTAACCACGTAGGTGCGCCGCCTGATCGCGCCGGTCATACATCCATCTCAGCTCGAGCAGACAATCGTCGTGGACTTTGCGCGGCACATAATCGAGCGCGTTGCGTAGAAAGTGCACATAACAGCGTTGCCAGAACACACCTGACAGGACTTCGGCGATGGCCTTCTTCAAGCCCACGAACTCCACACCGTGAAGGCCGCGCGCCCTCAGCGCTTCCAAAAACTCCTTCCAGCTCGAGCGGCTCTCTCGGTTGGCAAGCTCAAGCGCGAGCACTTGGCGGCGGCCTTCGTAGAATTCTGGTGCGTCGCTCGAGCTGCTCGAAGTTGACCCGCGCGTGCTCCAGATCCGCTTTCGACATCTTGCGTTCGGCGACCGTCATCAAAAGCAGCGCCTTCGCCGTCGCCCAGGAGCAGCCGGCGGCCTTGGCGATGATCTGCACGGCGCCGCGATTCTCGTTGAGCACGGGGGCGCGGATCAGCACGGCCGGCGTGGCGGGGTCGGCGGCCAAGCGGTGGGCGAGCTTGACGCGAGTCTTGAGTTCGATCGCCTCGACCAGGACCTTGCCGTCGCCAAGCGAGGTCTCGCCGCCATGCCACGGGTGTAGATGCGGGTCAGCCGGACCATGGCCTATTGCGCCGTCCCGGCTCCTGATCGCCGACAGGCGCTCCATTGTGCTCGCGGGGGGCTGCAGGCGGGCCGCTGGGCCGAATTTCGCCGAGGCTACGCGACGCGGTCGCACCAAGGGCAGGACGCTGCACGACGAGCTCGCCTCGAACTGCGTTTGGCGCCATGCTTCGATCCGGCTGCCCGCGCGCGAGCACCTCGAGGCGCAGAGGATCGACTACGGCGATTTCGTGAATGTTCGGGACTGCGATCACCCCTGATTTCGCCAGCTGCGCGAGGGACCCGCTGATTGTCTCCACGTTGAGGCCGAGATGGTCCGCGATATCCCTCCTGGACATCGGCAGCCAGATGCGCGGCCTCCGTACCCAGCGCGGCTGCGGCCGCTTTGATTGGGAAATCAAGAAAAACGCCACACGTTCGGTCGCGCTCATGCGCCCCAGAAGCAGCATCCGCTGCTGCGCCCGGAGGAGATCGCCGACGATGAGCTCCCACAGCTGCTCCGCAGCGCCGAGTTCGCGAAGCGCACCAAGCAGGGTCCGTTGCGGGAGGCGGCAGATCCTGACCGACTCGATTGCTTCTGCGGTGAATGCGTACCGCTCCGCAGCCAAACCCAGCAGATCACCGGAATATGCGAAACTGAGGACTTGGCAGCGTCCGTCCTCCAGGACCGTGTAGAGTTTGGCGCTCCCGCTGACGACAATAAAGAAGTGCTCGGCGGGTGTACCTAGTGAATGAATGTCTTTCCTCGCGCGATGTCGACAATAGTCGCTAGATGTGAACTTTCAGGAGGTTGTCCATTCGGCCCGGGCCGTGAACGCTGATGTCGCCAAACAAACAGTGATTCGCGGGGGACCGAATGGACACTCATAAGAATGCGCCTCTGACGCCTAAAGGTCGAGAGGCCATGGTGCGAAGGGTTGTTGAAGGAGGGCTGAGCAAGGCTGCCGCCGCGCCTCAATTCAACACCACGGCGAAAACTGTGGCCAAGTGGGTCAAGCGGTTCCGCACAGAAGGCGTGGATGGGTTGCGGGACCGTTCCTCACGTCCCGGTTCATTGCCAAGCCAAACCCCAGCGGCCACATGCGCCACCGTAGAGGCGTTGCGCCGACAGCGCCTGCACGCCCTGCTGCGATAGGAACCTCAGGGTTGGTCCGCATCGTCGCACCTCCGGGCAAAAAGCACACGTGCCGAGCGAAGCTGGCCAAAGCACCGGACTTCCTTGCGGAAGGAAACTCCTGCGTCCGACCAAGTGAAGTAGGTCGCGACTGATAAGAGCTTGCCGCGGCGTTGTCTTGATCTGCATCAATCAAGCTAATCGCGCGCAGGCCGCCGTCGCGCTTCGGCGGCTTGATATAAGCAGAGAACCAACCGAGCGCGATCAGAGTACCACCGTAGGACGCTATGGAGGACAGTCGCGATCATGAAACCTGTCCGTGCTGCGCGGTTTCTCCATTTGGCTTGGCACCCGGTCCTACGTATTGCACTCGCGATCAACGACTTGGATGCCGCGTGAAAGCACATCACGCATCTTATCAGTGCCGCTTTTCAGTGCCGCGGCGGCACTCGACCTGGAATAATTTAAAATCCTGGCACGCTGCCTGGAGGGCATGCTCCTGGTCAAGCACGGTAGCTGAATGCCGGGGTCGCAGCCCCGCGCGCATCGCTTGCGGCTTGCCAACGGTGGACGGCGACAGATCGGGATCGGACAACGAGGCCAGCTCCACGTGCCACACGTCGTTTTGCCCCTGCGCGATCATACGGCGTGCGGCCTTGAGCGCGAGCGACGATCAGAAACACCCCCTAGTAACCCCGGTCCAAGGCTCGCGCGAACCTATTTGATTAAAACCTGACTTCCGTCAGATCGTGCGTCCGTGGCTAGCGTAGCATCGTCGCTGTTGGCGTCCTTCGATAGTCGGACGCCTCAGTGCATCTTACTGGCCAGAGCTCCGGACATGGATTGGTTGACGGGTCTTTTCTTCAGCGGACACGAAAGCGCCAATGCAGTTGCCGTGATTTCCTTGGTTGCCGTCTTGGGACTTGCCCTCGGCGAACTCAAGATCGGAGCGGTCAAGCTGGGTGTCGCCGGTCCGCTGTTCGTCGGCATCGTCTTCGGCCATCTCGGCTTCAAGATGGACATGACGATCCTCACCTTCGCCCGCGATTTCGGTTTGCTCCTGTTCATCTATGCGATCGGCATTTCAGTCGGTCCTGGCTTTTTTGAGGCTTTCAAAAAAGATGGCGTGCTGCTCAACACAGCCGCCGCCACGATCTGTGTGCTGGGTGGGTTGATCGCCGTCCTGATCCACGTTGTTTTCAAGCAGCCACTCGAGGCGACGGTCGGAATTTTTTCCGGCGCGGTCACCAACACACCCTCGCTCGCCGCCGGGATGCAGATGCTCGGCGAACTCGGAGCGACCACGGCACAAGTCGGAACCGCGCCACTCGGCTATGCCGTGGCCTATCCGTTCGGCGTCATCGGCATCCTCCTCACGATGATGTTGATCCGCGCCATCTTCCGCATCGATATCGCTGCCGAGGCGGAAGATTTCGCCCATATCAGCCGGGCCGCGGTTCAGCCGATCACGACGATGTGCATCGAGGTGAGCGCGCCCGAGGCCGTGGGCAAGGCGGTCCACGAGATTCCCTGCGTGCGGGCCGGCGGCATGGTCGTTGCCGCCATCCGGCATGGCGGCGACGTGCATACCGCTGGCGGGACGGACGTTCTGGAGCGGAGCGACGTCATACTTGCGGTCGGCCAACAGGCCAAACTCGAGGCCGCGCGCGACGCGATCGGGACCGAGGCGCCGGCCTGGATAAAGGATCAGCCGGGGATGCTGACAATAGGCCACATCGTCGTGACGCGTCCCGAGTGTCTCGGCAAGCGTCTCTTCGATCTGCATTTTCTCGACACCTACGGCGTCGTCATCACCCGTCTTAATCGCTCAGGCGTTGAGCTGCTGCCGGACAGATCGGCCACGCTGAAATTCGGCGATTTCCTGACCTGCGTCGGCACGGCGGACAAGCTGAAGGCCGTTGCAGAAACCTTAGGTAACGACAGCAAGGCGCTGCAGCAGGCGCAGATCATCCCGATCTTCATCGGCTTCCTGCTCGGGACTCTGCTCGGCAGCGTGCCATTGTTCGTCCCCGGCCTGCCCGTCCCCATCAAGCTTGGCCTCGCCGGCGGCCCGGTGATTGTCGCGATCATCCTCGCTCGCATCGGCAACATCGGCCCGCTTGTCTGGTTCATGCCCCCGGCGACGACGAATACCATCCGCGAGATAGGGATCACGATTTTCATGTCGGCCGTCGGCGTCTATGCCGGTCCCGGCTTCGTCTCCACCGTCGTCAGCAGCCAAGGGCTGGAATGGATGCTGCTGGCTGCGCTCATCACCTTTGTACCGCTCTTCACCGTCGGGATAGCGCTGCGCGCCATCTTCCGCGTGAACTATTTGACGCTCTGCGGTGCGCTCGGAGGTAGCTGCACCGATCCGCCGGCCCTCGCTTTTGCCGTCGCCCTCTATCCCTCGGAGGCCCAGGCGACCGGCTACGCCGACGTCTATCCCCTCTCGATGTTCCTGAGGATCGTCACGCCGCAGGTGATCCTCGCTCTCCTCTGGGCGGCGTCATAGCGGTGAAACATGGCCCCGACCGATACCCCTGATTTGATGTCCACTCGCTTTCCTGTGAGGCGCCCATGAGCCCGGTCGTACCGGATACCGTCGAGGGAGCGCTGCTGCTCAGCCTCATCGACTTCGTGCTGAGCATAGTGATGATCTCGGGCATCGGGTTCGTGCTCGCCTTGCTCCCGCTGGTCAACCGCCTCGGAGGGGTCGACGAGGAATCCCTGCGCAAGGGCGAGCACTAAGAAGGACCGCGACATGCTCGACACCTTGACGACCTTTTTCAGCGCGCTGGAGGCGCAGACCGGGCTCTCCCACTTCTGGTGGGGCAACGCGGTGATGATCGCCATCGGAGCGGTGATGATCTATCTCGGCGTCGCCAAGCGATACGAGCCGCTGCTGCTCATCGGCATCGGCTTCGCCTGCATCGTCTCCAACGTTCCGGGCTCGGACCTGATCCAGCCGGGCGGCCTCTTCTATTACGCGTACAAGGGGGTGGCGCTGCTGATCGTGCCGCCGCTCATCTTCTTCGGCGTGGGAGCCATGACGGATTTCGGCCCGATGATCGCCAATCCAAAGCTCGTGATCCTCGGCGCGGCCGCTCATCTCGGCATTTTCGTCGCGCTGATCGGCGCCAAGCTGATCGGCTTCACCATCAACGAGGCCGGGGCGATCGGCATCATCGGCGGCGCCGACGGCCCGATGGCAATTTTCACCACCGTCCAGCTGGCGCCGCATTTGCTGCCGCAGATCTCGGTTGCGGCATATTCCTACATGGCGTTGATGCCACTGATCCAGCCGCCCGTGATGAGGCTGCTGACCACGAAAGAGGAGCGACTCATCGAGATGCGCCAAACGCGGCGAGTGAGCCGGCTTGAGAAGATGACTTTCCCCATCATCATCGCTATTGTCGTCAATCTGTTCTTCCCCCCCGTTGCGCCACTTATCACCATGCTGATGCTAGGCAATCTCTTCAAGGAAGTGCTGGTCATCGACCGTCTCGCCAAGACTGCGGCCAATGAGGTTATGAACGTCATCATCATCATACTGACCCTCGCAATCGGTTCCACCATGCAGGCCGACAGTTTTCTCACCTTCAAAACGATCGAGATCGTGGTGCTGGGCCTGGTCGCTTTCATGGTCGGAACCGGTTCCGGAGTCATCGGCGCGAAGCTCATGAATCTGTTCTTGAAGGAGAAGATCAATCCGTTGCTCGGCTCGGCCGGAATCGCGTCGGTGCCGATCGCGGCGCGCGTTGCGCATATGGTGGCACTCGAGGAGAACCCGCAGAACTTCCTGATCTACCACGCGATGGGCCCCAACCTTGCCGGCGTCTTCGGCACGGCAATATCGGGCGGAATCATGCTGGCTCTGCTGCTTCCCCACGGCTAGCGACGGGGCGCGCCTCGCGTTGACGATCGGTCAGAAAATAGGAAACGGACATGGCACTCTCGGCAAAGCTTATCGAAGACCTCAGGAGCCGGCGCGAGAAAGTCTTCGCCGGCGGAGGGGACGAGAAGATAAAGGCGCGGCACGACCAAGGGTTGATGACCGCCCGCGAGCGGCTGGCGGCACTCTTCCAGGAAGACACCTTCCAGGAGATCGGCACCTTCGTCCGCCACATTTCCCGCTCTTTCGGCATGGAGGGCAGGGACCTGCCTGCCGACGGCGTGGTCGTCGGCACCGGCTATGTCGACGGACGCACAGTCGCCGCCTTCAGCCAAGACTTCACCGTCGTCGCCGGCACGCTCGGCAAGATGCACGCCCTTAAGATCGTGCGCGTCCTGGAGGAGGCAGAACGTCTGGGCACGCCGGTGGTTGCCTTCCAGGATTCGGGCGGCGCCCGCATCCAAGAGGCCGGCGACGCACTTTCCGGCTACGGGCTGGTCTTTTATCAGAATGTCCGTCTCTCGGGTCTCGTCCCGCAGATTGCGGTTGTCTGCGGCCCCTGCGCCGGCGGCGCGGCCTACTCGCCGGCGCTGATGGATTTCATCATCATGACCAAGAGCCACGCCCATATGTTCATCACGGGGCCAGAGGTCATCAAGGCGGTGACGGGCAGGACGGTTACGATGGACGAGGTGGGAAGCGCCGCCATGCACTCGTCGGTTAGCGGCAATGTCCACTTCGTGGCTGAGGACGACCGCGCCGCCATCGAGATCGTGCGCAAACTGCTCAGCTATCTGCCGCAGAACAACGCAGAAGAACCGCCGCATCGTCGCAACGCCGACATAAACATGGCTCCGGACGAGGAGATCAATGCGCTGATCCCCGATGATTCGTCGCACCCCATGGATGTACGCCCAATCATCGCCCGGCTGGTTGACAATGGCGACCTCCTTGAAGTCCACGCCAACTTCGGCGGTAACCTGATCGTCGGATTCGCTCGCATCGAGGGCATCGTGGTCGGCCTCATCGCCAATCAGCCGGCGATCCGGGCCGGAGCGCTCGACATCGATGCCTCGGACAAGGGCGCCCGGTTCATCCGCTTTTGCAATGCCTTCAACATACCGCTCGTCACCTTGGTGGATGTCCCTGGCTTCCTCCCGGGCATTGAACAGGAGCGCGGCGGCATCATCCGGCATGGTGCCAAGCTGCTCTTCGCCTACGCCTCCGCCACCGTGCCGAAGATCACGGTCATTCTGCGCAAAGCCTATGGCGGCTCCTATCTCGCCATGTGCAGCCAGGAGATGGGCGCCGATTTCGTGTACGCCTGGCCAACCGCGGAGATCGCCGTCATGGGGGCCGAAGGCGCCGTCAACATTCTCTACAGCAAGGAGCTGAAGGAGGCGGGAGAGAACCGCAGGGCCAAGGCCGCCGAGCTGGCCGCGGCTTACCGCGCGGAATTCGCCTCACCCTATGTTTCGGCCGGAAAGGGCTACATCACCGACGTGATCGCGCCTTCCGAGACGCGCCGAACCTTGGCACTCGCGTTGCACAAGATGTTGACCAAGCGTGAGATGCGGCCGGCGAAAAAACACGGAGACATCCCGCTGTAGAGAACCGAGGGAAGGAACACGGCATGGGCGATTCGATCATCAACGGGCTGGCCGTCATCGGGGCGGTGAGTTGTGTCTATTGGGTGTTTCGCGGCGGCGCGGCGCTGCTGCGCTTCGCACAGGAATCGCCGCAAGGCGCCGACCCCCTGGCAACTGCCGGCGCCACCCCGCGGCCGAAACCAGCGCTGCCGCCGGATCTCGAGAGCGACATCCCCGTCATCGCGGCGGCGGTTTACGCCATGATGGGGCCGGCCCGCATTCTCCACATCGAAGGCTTGCACCCCGGAACCATCTGGACCGCCGAAGGCCGTCTGTTGCAGCAAACCTCCCATTCTCCCGCCGCTAGCAGAATTGCAAGGAAACCATGATGCACAAGGCATTCAAGATCAGCGTTGACGGCCGCAGCTACAATGTCGTGGTCGAGGATCTGTCCGAGGTCGACCATCCGCGCGCCGAGCCTGCACCTTCGCTCCTGGCGCCGGTGTCGGCGGCTCCCACACCTGCGGCGGTTGCAGCGCCGCCCGCGGCCGCCGCCGCGGCGGGCCCCGGCTCGGAGGTGGCGCCGCTCGCGGGCGTCGTCATCTCCATCGATGTGAAAACCGGGCAGCCGGTCAAAGTTGGCGACAGGATCGGCGTCATCGAAGCGATGAAGATGAAGACCAACATTATGGCAAAGCACAGCGGTACCGTGAGCAATATTTTGGTGCGTCCGTCCGATGCGGTCGAGACGGGCCAGGCGATCCTCACGCTTGCCTGAAGGTTACCACGTCAGCCAACGATTCCTTTCTCGACGCTCCAACCCTCGCACGGTGGATTTTGGCGGTTGCTTCGCAATCGCAGTCAACCCCTGCGGCGATGCTGGCCGCATAGCGCTAACCGCGCGTCACCTCGATCTCGTAATGACGCCTCCAGCGGTAGATAATCATCGACACGAGCCAGCTCACGGCGAAGAAGCTGATGATGAGGAGGCCGAGGCTGGCGAAATTCCTGTTCAGCGCGCCGATCGCGCGCCAGAGTCAAGCCGCAGCTGCTCGCCGACTCCCAGCGCTTCGATGCCGCCCACGGCGAGCGCCTCCGCGACCGAGCCGTCGCCCAGTGCCGCGTGGATCGATCGGAACATGGTCCGCTTTGTCGAGGTGCCGACCGGCCTGCCGAATTCGCGTTTCCCGTTGCAACCACTGAAGCGCCCGCCTCGAGCCGCCGCGCGACATGGTCGCTAGTGAGCGTCAGCCGTTTGCAAAGCAAACCGGGGGAGCCCACCAACTCGAAATCGGTACCGCAGTCTGGCTCTCCTCTTTGTGAGACCCGCTTTCAACCGCCGGGCGGCTTGTAAAGGGTCTTGGTCGTGCTGGCCTTCTTCATCGCGTGTTCAGCTTCGACCGATGTGACCAGCACCGTCGTCTGTGCCTTGGCAAAGACGCCGGTCGATAGGGTCTTCAGGGCGGCAGCCGTGGCTGCCTCGTTGTTGGGGAACTCGGTGATTGTCACGACGTCGAACTCGCCGAACGCAAAGAAATAGGCATGCAGCTTGCCGCCAAAGCTCTCGATGAACTGGCGCGCTGCAGTCTCGCGATTCTGCGGATTCTCGACGAGCGCTTTCACCTTGTCGTCCTTGTAGGATGCCTGGAGGAGATAGAACGGCATGGCTGGTCTCCTGTCTGGTGCTTCGGCCCGGAGCCCATGCTCCTTCACCGCCGAAGCGAAACGACCGCTAATGATAGGCCACGCCGCCCGCAATCGTTTTGACCCAAGTCAGGTTGTCACCAAAGCTCTCGCATCGGACGCCACGGCCGTCGCGGTTGCTTCTCCAGAGTGCATGCGGCTCAATAAGAAGAATGCGCAGTGCGTGAATTTAATTAATTCCTGATCTCGGTCAAATCGATCATCGGCAGGCGGCGTAGCATCGCAACACTTGCCGCTTCACTTACCGTGCTAGGAGAGTTGCACACATGCTCGGCCACCTCAATCACGTCGCCATCGCCGTCCCCGACGTCCGAGCGGCGAGCCAGAAGTACCACGACGTGCTGGGCGCGAAGGTCTCAGAACCGCAAAGCGTGCCGGCCCATGGCGTTACCGTGGTGTTCGTCGACCTGGGAAATACCAGGATCGAGTTACTGCAGCCCCTCGGAGAAAAGTCACCGATCAGCGGCTTCCTTGAGAAGAACCCGGCGGGTGGCCTGCATCATCTCTGCTTCGAAGTGTCCGACATTCGGGCGGAGCGCGACCAAGTGAAGGCGACCGGAGCGCGTGTGCTGGGCGACGGTGAGCCCCGGCTTGGCGCGCACAACAAGCCTGTGCTCTTCCTCCACCCCAAGGATTTCAACGGAACGCTCATCGAGCTCGAGCAGGTGTGAGCGCAACCTATCGGGCGAAGAGGCACTCATGATCACGAAGGAACTGGTCCTCAAGGACGAATTCCCAAAAATCGATTACGCGACCTGGCGCAAGGCGGTAGAGGCCGAGCTGAAGGGCGCTCCCTTCGAGAAGAAGATGGTTTCCCGCACCTATGAGGGCATCGTGCTGGAACCGATTTACACCGAGGCGACCTTCGCGACGGGCAGCGATCCCATGGGAGCGCCGGGCTTCCAGCCTTTTGTCCGCGGCTCGCAGATCCTGGGTAACACGCTCAACGGCTGGGACATCCGTCAGGAGCATGCCCTGGCCGATCCAGCCGCGGCCAACGAGCAGATCCTGGAAGACCTGAACAACAGCGTCACCTCGATCGTGCTGCGCTTCGATGCCGCATCCTCGGCCGGCTATGACCCCGACGACCCCCACGCGGCCGAGCTCAGCGGTCGCGACGGGATCATTCTCTCGTCGGCGGCGGATTTGGAGCGGGCGCTCGATCAGGTCCGTCTCGACATCGCGGGCGTGTGGCTCGACGCCGGCGGGGCATTCCTTCCCGCGGCTGCGCTTTATGTCACCGCGGCCCGAAAGGCTGGGGTCGAGCCTGACTATCTGCTTGGCGGCTTCAACGCGGATCCTCTCGGAACGCTGATGGGCGAGGGCTCTCTGCCCGTCGCCTTGGATGTGGCCGTGAAGCAGATGGCTGATCTCGCAGTGTGGACGAGCAAACACGCGCCGCGCATGACCGCCGTCGAGGTCGATACCGCGCCTTATCACCATGCCGGCGCAACCTCGGTCCAGGACCTGGCATTCATGCTCGGCACCGGGGTCGAGTATCTGCGAGCGCTCACGGCGACAGGAATGGACGTCAACTCCGCGGCGAAGCAGATCGTGTTCAGCGCCAGCCTCGGCTGCCGGTTCTATTTGGCCATCGCCAAGATCCGGGCAGCTCGCAAGTTGTGGGGCGAAGTGATCGCGTCCTGCGGCGGCGATGCCAGCGCCCAGGTGATGCGGCTGCACACGACGACAAGTCGTCGCGTACTGACGACGCGCAATCCGGCGCTCAACATCCTGCGCAATACCGCAGCCTGCTATGCCGGCGCTATCGCCGGCGCCGACGCCATAACCACCGTGCCCTTTGACGGACCGGCCATGCTCAGCACTGAATTGAGCCGCCGCAACGCCCGGAACACCCAGCTTATCCTCGCCGAGGAATGCCATCTGAACCATGTCATCGATCCGGCCGGCGGATCATGGTACATCGACTGGTACACGGGGCAACTCGCCGAAAAGGCCTGGGCGCTGTTTCAGCAGATCGAGGCGCAAGGCGGCATGATAGCGGCTGCGACCAGCGGGTGGGTGGCACGGCAGATCGATACCGTCGAACTGCAGCGCGAGCGCGACATCGCAACACGCAAGCAAGCCCTTACCGGCGTCAGTGAACATGCCGACTCTTCGGAAAAAAAGCTCCAAGAAGCGCCGCACAGCCGCCTCGAAGTCAGGATCGCGGCCGCGCAGCGACTCTCGAACTGGCGCAAGAACCACGACCCGCGCCAACCGCTTGATCGTTTGGCCAGCAGCGCCCGGCGCGCGGATGTGTCCGCCGGCGAGTTGACGGCCTGCGCCATTGCAGCGGCGGAGGCGGGCGCAACCCTCGGCCAGCTGGCCGCCGCCCTTCCCCCGCCCGACGGTGAGCCTGCCCAGGCCACAGCGCTTGCCGCGCATCCCTTCGATGAGGCATTCGAAGAACTGCGTGATGCGAGCGACGCGTTTCTCGCTCGGAATGGCCACAGGCCGCGCGTCTTCCTGGCTGGTGTCGGCTCGATCGCCGAGCAGATCGGCCGCAAGACCTTCGCCAAGAACTTCTTCGAAGCGGGCGGCTTCGAGGTGCTTGGCCGCGAAGCGAAAAACGACGTCGACTCGGCCGCGGCGGAATATGCACAAAGTGGCGCGAAGATCGCGGTCATCTGCTCGATCGACAAGCAGTACGCGACCTGTGTCGCCCAACTGGCACCCAAACTTAAATCCGCCGGAGCGCGCTCCGTCGTGCTGGCCGGCAGCGCCGGGGCCAATGAAGCAGCCTACCGCGCCGCCGGCGTGGACCGCTTCATCTTCCTCAAATGCGACGTCCTCGACACGCTGAAATCGCTGTTGCGCGAAGAAGGAGCGCTGTGAATGAACACGATCCCTAACTTCAAGGATCTTCCCTTCCCCGGCGAGCGCACCGCGGTGCCGTCTGCTGAGACATGGCGCAAGGCGGCCGAGAGCGCGGCGAAGCGGCCTCTTTCCGAATTGGGCTGGCAGACCGCCGAAATGATCACCGTCAAGTCGCTCTATACCGCGGCGGATCGCGCCGGCCTCGCGCATCTCGACACCTATCCGGGTTTCGCTCCCTTCGTCCGCGGACCCTATGCGTCGATGTACCCCAACCGGCCATGGACAGTGCGCCAATACTCCGGCTTTTCGACAGCGGAGCAATCCAACGCCTTCTACAAGCGCAACATGGCCGCGGGCCAGAAGGGCTTGAGCATTGCCTTCGATTTGCCGACGCACCGCGGCTACGACAGCGACAATCCGCGCGTCACGGGCGATGTCGGCATGGCCGGCGTGGCGATCGACAGCATCCTCGACATGCGCATCCTGTTCGACGGCATCCCGCTCGGCCAGATGAGCGTCTCCATGACCATGAATGGTGCCGTGCTGCCGATCATGGCGCTTTACGTGATCGCCGGCGAAGAGCAGGGCGTGCCGCCGGCGAAGCTCAGCGGGACCATCCAGAACGACATCCTGAAAGAGTTCATGGTCCGCAACACCTTCATCTATCCGCCCGCGCCGAGCATGCGGATCGTCGGCGACATCTTCGAATACACCAGCCAGAACATGCCGCTCTTCAACAGCATCAGCATTTCCGGCTATCACATGCAGGAGGCCGGCGCCACCGCCGACCTCGAACTCGGCTACACGCTGGCCGATGGCCTCGAGTACGTCCGCACCGGAGTCGCGAAGGGCCTGAAGGTTGACGATTTCGCACCGCGGGTGTCGTTTTTCTGGTCCATCGGCAAGAACGTCATGATGGAAGTTGCCAAGATGCGCGCCGCGCGCATGCTATGGGCGAAGATCATGAAGACGTTCGACCCGAAAAACCCGAAGAGCCTCGCGCTGCGCACGCACAGCCAGACCAGTGGCTGGAGCCTCACTGCCCAGGACGTCTGGAACAACGTCGTCCGCACCTGCGTCGAGGCGATGGCGGCCACCCAGGGCGAGACGCAGAGCCTGCACACCAATTCGCTCGACGAGGCACTTGCGCTGCCGACCGATTTCTCGGCGGCGATCGCGCGCAATACCCAGCTCTTCCTGCAGGAGGAGACCGACACCGACAACGTCATTGACCCGTGGGGTGGCAGCTACTATGTCGAGTGGCTCACCTGGGAGCTGGCGCGCAAGGCGTGGGCACATATCGTGGAATGCGAGGAGCACGGCGGCATGGCCAAGGCGATCGAGGCCGGCCTGCCCAAGATGCGCATCGCCGAAGCGGCGGCCCGCACCCAGGCGATGATCGATTCGGGACGGCAGACCATCGTGGGCCTGAACAAGTATCGCCCGGCGAAGGACGACCCTGTGCGGGTGCTGAAGATCGACAACACCGCCGTCCGAGAGTCGCAGATCAAGCGGCTGAACGATTTGCGTGCATCGCGCGACCAGAGCGCGGTCGAGGAAGCCTTGGCCGCTCTGACCAAATGCGCACAAAGCGGCGAGGGCAATCTCCTCGACCTTTCCATCAAAGCGGCCCGCGCCAAGGCGACAGTGGGCGAGATGAGCTTTGCCTTGGAGAAGGTGTTCGGCCGCTTCCAGCCGGAGCCTCATATGACCACCGGTGTCTATGCCGTCCAGTTGGGCGAGACCGACAGCGCCATTCGGAAGGTGCGCGCAAAGGTCGATGCGTTCATCAGGCAGGAAGGGCGCCGGCCACGCATCTTAATCGCCAAGCTTGGCCAGGATGGCCACGACCGAGGCCAACAGGTCGTCGCCTCGGCGTTCGCCGATCTCGGCTTCGACGTTGATCTGGGTCCTCTCTTCCAGACGCCGGAGGAGGCGGCGCAGGAAGCCGTTGACAACGACGTGCACGTCGTCGGCGCAAGCACGCTTGCGGCTGGCCACCTGACGCTTTTGCCGGCGCTCCGGAAGGCACTCGCGGAGCGCGGGCGCGGCGACATCCTGATCATCGCCGGCGGCGTCATCCCGCCGCAGGACTACGACGAACTTTATAAAGACGGTGTGGCCGCGATTTTCGGTCCTGGCAGCATCATCTCGGACGCTGCGAACAAAGTCCTCGACCTCCTGGCCCAGCGCACGGCGAAGGCGGCGTGATGGGCGACATGCCGCGGCCGGATTGCCTCATCCTATCCGTGATGGACGGGGCCGTCGTCGAGACTGGTGCGATGGTGGCCAGAGGAGCGGGAGTGGCGCCCGGCAAGCGCTTGGCGTCGGGGCAGCTCTGGGCCGGCGTGCCCGCCCGTCCCGCCCGCGAGCTACGATCGCATGAGCGCGCCGAGATCGGAGATCTCGCGCATCACTATCGCGAACTCGTCGCACACTACCGCGCAGCGGCTGGCATACCGGTGCCGCCGCTTTGAGTCGCCGACGGAGAAAACCTATGGCCGTGCGCGTCATGTCTTCACCGCCTGCTCCCGCCGATGGCGGCCACAGCTTGACCGTTGCAGATTACGTCGCAGGCGTGCTCGCGGGGAATCGGACGATGCTCGCGCGAGCGGTCACGCTTGTTGAATCGAGCCGGCCTGACCACGAGGCCATGGCGCAGGAGTTGCTGACCCGATTGTTACCCCAGACCGGCCGTTCGATTCGGGTCGGGCTCACCGGCGCACCTGGCGCCGGCAAGAGCGCCTTCATCGAAGCCCTCGGTTGCCGTCTGACCGCGACGGGGCATCGTGTCGCCGTCCTCTCGGTCGACCCCTCAAGCGTTCGCTCTGGCGGCAGTCTGCTCGGCGACAAGACCAGAATGATGCGGCTCAGCGCCGATCCCAACGCTTTCATCCGGCCCTCGCCGAGCGGCCTCGTGCTGGGTGGCGTTGCCCGCAAGACGCGGGAAACCATGCTGGTCTACGAGGCCGCCGGCTGCGACGTAGTGCTGATCGAGACCGTCGGCGTCGGTCAGTCGGAAGTATCGGTCGCGGACATGACCGACTACCTGATGGTGCTCGTGCTGGCCGGCGCCGGCGACGAGCTGCAAGGCATCAAGCGGGGCCTCCTCGAGGTCGCCGACATGATCGTCGTCACCAAGGCGGATGGCGAGAATGTGACGCGCGCAAAGCTCGCTGCCTCGCAATACGCCTTTGCGATGCATCTCCTGCATGGCGGCGAGCGGCAGCTTCCGGTCGTCACCTGCAGCGCTCTCGACGGCACCGGGATCGACGCGATCTGGCGCATCATTACCGACCAAATGAGCGGGCTTAAGCGCTCTGGCGCCCTGGAGGCGCGGCGCACAGCCCAGACCGTGAAGTGGATGTGGACGCTCGTCGACGAGCAGATCCGCGACATGTTGCGTCAGACGGAAGCCGTTCGCCGCGTGGCCGAAGAGGCCGAGCGCGATCTGCGCGACGCGAAGCTATCGCCACTTCGCGGCGCCCAGGCGGTCGTTCGCGCGCTGACCCTTTCGGGGATAGGGGGCCCGCAGCAAACGAACAGCCTTCGCAGCACGGCGGGGCGATCACCGGAATGATGGGAGCGGCCTCATCCCGAGGGCGCTCGTGTGCAAGTCCCGATTGGTCTGGAGCCGAGATATGACAAAGCTACCCTTTCCCATTTTGACCGCCCATGAAGCGGCAGCGATGATCGAGAATGGCCAGACCATCGGCTTCAGCGGTTTCACCCCAGCCGGGGCGGCGAAGGCGGTGCCGGTCGCCCTCGCCGAGCGCGCCAAGGCCGAGCATTCCGCGGGACGCCCGTTCAAGGTCGGCGTCCTGACGGGCGCCTCGACCGGGCCCACAATCGACGGCGCGCTCGCCAAGGCCGATGCCATCAGTTTCCGCACGCCGTATCAGTCGGACCCCTCACTGCGAGCGCTGATCAACAGCGGGAAGGTGAAATACGTCGACATGCATCTCTCTATGCTGCCTCAGAACGTTCGATACGGATTTTTCGGCCCGGTGCACTGGGCGATCGTGGAAGCCTCCGACATCAGCGCCGGCGGCGGGATCGTTCTCTCGACGTCGGTCGGGGCGAGCCCCACCTATTTGCACAAGGCGGAAAAGCTCATCATCGAGCTCAACGCTCATCAGCCGACCAAACTGCTGGGCATGCATGACATCTATGAGCCCCGGGATCCCCCGGCGCGGCAGGAAATCCACATCTATCACCCGAGCGACCGGATCGGCAGCCCCATCTGCGTCGTCGATCCCAAAAAAATCGCGGGCGTGGTGCTGACCAACGAGCCGGACCACGTTGGCGCATTCGCGCCCGAGGAAGATGTGACCCGGCGCATCGGCGAGAAGATCATGGACTTCCTCATCGGCGAGATGCGGGCGGGCCGCATTCCGAAGTCGTTCCTGCCGCTGCAATCGGGTGTCGGCAACATAGCCAACTCCGTCCTTGGCGCCCTGGGGACCAGCAAGGAGATTCCGCCCTTCGCGATGTACACGGAGGTTCTTCAGGATTCTGCCGTGCCTTTGCTCGAAAGCGGCCGTGTCACTTTCGCGTCGACCACCGCTCTGACACTCAGCCCCGAGATGGCGCGCCACGTGCAGGACAACCTCGACTTCTTCCGGCAGCACGTCCTTTTGCGGCCCCAGGAGATTTCCAATCACCCCGAGATCGCCCGCCGGCTCGGCATCATATCGATGAATACCGCCATCGAATTCGACCTCTACGGCAACGTGAATTCGACGCATGTGATGGGGCGGCAGATGATGAACGGGATCGGCGGATCGGGAGACTTCACGCGCGCCGCGTATCTCTCCATCTTCAGCTGTCCTTCGATTCAGAAGGGCGGAAAGATTTCCACCGTCGTGCCCATGGTCAGCCATTTCGACCACAACGAGCATTCGGTCCAGGTGCTGGCGACCGAGCACGGTGTCGCCGACCTACGCGGCAAAGACCCGCTCCAGCGCGCTCAGGCCATCATCGACAATTGCGCCGATCCGAACTACCGCGAGCAACTCCGCGAGTATCTCAAATACGTCAAGCCTGCCCACGAGCCTCTTGCCTTCCCGGCATGCTACGCGATGCACCAGGCGTTTGTACGTGACGGCGACATGCGCGGCGTGACTTGGAACTAGTGGGAAGCGCTTACGAGCATTGCGACGACAGGAGGATCGAATGATGGATACGCGCGATACCGGATCGCCCAGTCTCGAAGACCGCCTCCGGAGACTCGAGGACAGGGCCGCGATCGTCGACCTGCTCAGCCAATATGCAAACGCGGTCGATGCCTGCCGATGGAACGAGTGGGAGGCATGTTTCGCCGAGGACGCACGCGCCGAATTCCCGTTCGGCAACTATGAGGGCCGCCGCGGCATCGGCGCGTGGTGCGCCAAGAACCTCGTCGGGTTCAAGGGCTTCGAGCACCTCTTTGGCAATGTCGAGATCAAGATCGACGGGGACCGCGCGACGGGCCGCAACAAGGCCTGGATCGCCTGCGTGATGGACGACAGCAAGCCGCACGAGCATTTCGATAACGGCGGATATTACCAATGGGAGTTCGTGCGATCGAACGAAGGATGGCGCGTCAAACGCGTCCAGCTGAAGATCGTCTGGCTGTCGCGCGAGGCTTCGAAGGCCGACCCCTACAGCCGTCCGATCCTCCCGCGGTAGCCAGGACTTCGCTCCGTGACGTTCGCCCCCGCCGATCACACTGTCAAGACGCCGGGCCTCGTCCGCCATGACTGGACGCGAGAGCAGGTGCGTGCCATCTTTGCATTGCCTCTCACAGAATTGATCTTCCGCGCGCAAGCGGCCCACCGGAGCCATTTCGATCCGGGCGAGGTGCAGATTTCCACGCTGCTGTCGATCAAGACCGGCGGCTGCCCGGAGGACTGCGCCTATTGCCCGCAGAGCAGCCGCTATGACACAGGCGTCGTCGCTGGCAGACTGATGAGAATCGAGGCGGTGTTGCGCGAGGCGCACAAGGCCAAAGACGCCGGTGCCACTCGCTTCTGCATGGGCGCCGCCTGGTGCTCGCCCAAGGACCATGACCTGGAAGCGGTCTGCGCCATGGTCGAAGGCGTCAGGGCCCTGGGCCTTGAAACCTGCGTCACTCTCGGCATGCTGACCGCCAAGCAGGCGCGCAGGCTCAAAAGCGCAGGACTCGGCTACTACAACCATAATCTCGACACTTCGCCCGCGTTCTATGGCGAGGTCATCACCACGCGCACCTACCAGGACCGTCTCGACACGCTCGCCCATGTGCGGGACGCCGGCATCCATCTCTGCTGCGGCGGCATCGTGGGCATGGGCGAGACCCGCGAGGATCGCGTCGGCATGATTACGACTTTGGCGACGCACCACCCGGAGAGCGTGCCGATCAACATGCTGGTCCGTGTCGCCGGGACGCCCCTTGCCGATCGGCCGAGCCTCGACCCCATCGAATTTGTGCGCACGATCGCGGTGGCGCGTATCAGCATGCCCGCGTCCATGGTCCGGCTCTCCGCCGGGCGACAGGAGATGAGCGAAGAGACCCAGGCCCTGTGCTTTCTCGCCGGCGCCAATTCGATTTTTTCCGGCGAGAAGCTGCTCACCACTGCCAACCCCGCACATGAGCGCGACAAGCGCCTGTTCGATCGGCTCGGCATGGTGCCGATGCCGCAGTCCCCCTCTGCAGCGCCATAGAAGCGCAACGGAATAGGTCTGAGTCGTGATCGCCAAGTCGACCCGCGCGGCTCGAGGCGCCATCCTTCCATAGGATTCATAAAAAAAGTGTGTGAGCATGCGAGTCTGGTCCGTGGCCCGACCGTTTCGGTGATCGTCCCCGCAGAGGACCGCGCGCGATTGGCCGCGATCATCGATGATCCAACCCGACCGCCTAAACATGTGCAACGCGCCCGGGTCATCCTTCAATCGGCCGACCAAGCCCCCAGTGCCTATTCGTCGCCTTCAACGCAATGGAGGGTGCGTGATCGGCCGCTGCATGCAAAAGCACACCCCTCAGGAGTTCATCCGCTTCCTCAATGCCGTCGAGCGCAGAGTCCCCGCCGCTCGGGCGGAATCCAGAACGACTTCTTCGATCTCGGCGCCGATCTCCGCAACCTGGCGCGGCTCGAGCGTGAGATCGACGCGGTCAACGGCGAGCTGATGCCTCTCGACAGCGTCGTGCTGCCCGGTGGTACGGCCTGCGCGGCCTATCTTCATCTCGCGCGGAAGGTGGTGCGGCGTGCCGAGCGCCTGGTCGACGAGCTAGCGCGTACGGCACGCCTCAACCCGCAGGTGCTCAAGTATCTCAGCCGCTTGTCCGACCCTCTCTTCGTGCTCAGCCGGCACCTCAACGACAATGGCGCCCGAGACGTCTTGTGGCTCCCGGGAGTCAACCGACAATGTACGTTGCAGGGGTCGGCCTCGGCCGTCGACGTGGAGTGTAAACCCTGACGCGCGCTGGATGGGCGTCTCACCGGTCACCAGATCCGGCGGGACGATCTCCTCGCGCATCGGGGCTACAGTTCTGGCCATTCAGGGTCTTTTCGACCTCGTCGCGTCAAGTCTCTCGGACTACTTCGATCTCGCGGTCTCCAAGGCATCCGTTGTCACCCGCTTTCTGTTGCGATCAGACTTCGCCACTTGGTCTCCAGGTAGTCGCGGAGATGCTGCTCGGTCTCCCAAGAGGTATCGCATAGCGTGCATTCCGGCCCATCGAAGATGCCATCCTCCATTTCGGAGCGTGCTCTCAATCCTTTGCGATCGAAAACCGGGAAAGCTATGACCGCATATTTACGCGCTGGAGGCGCCTTTGATAGCCATCGCCCCTGAGATCGGTGCGGGCCACGCGAGCGCCTGTTGCGCGGCGATGAGAGCGTCGATCGGGGCAAACGCCTGGGCCGGAAAGGCGGCAATGCGTCGGGCCTTTAGGTCGGCATGGGCATGCACGCACTCGAAAAGCGACGATAGCCTGTCGCGGGTCTCGTTCACCATGAACATCATGTAATGGCAAAGCTTTGGACTCCGCGCGAGCATCCGCAACCTGATCACCACCGTGTCTCCGACGCGCACTTCGGAGAGGTACCAGAGGTGATGCTCAAGATCGAAGCCGCCCATCCCCGACACTGCGAAGTATTCATCGGTCAGCCCCAGCATCGGGTACATCGCGTCGCCCGCCTCGTCGTAGATGACGAGGTACCAGCGCACGTTCATGTGGCCGTTCCGGTCCTCGTAGGCTGCCGGGATCATTGTCCGGTAAATCTCAGGCAAGGAGGCGAGTTGATCGAGCGAGATCGCAGGCGGGTGCATGCTTCGGTCTCCGTGACAGGGAGTTCTTCGTTTTCTTGGGTTTTCGCCGAACGGCTATTACTAGCAAGTCTTGAAAACTTTACGCCAATCTCGAAATGAGACTGGGTTTATGTCAAGATTTAATCAAAGTCCGTCCCAAGCTTTAAAAGCTCACTTAGCTGATGGCGGGGGGTGATTTCCTTCACGAATTGCTGCGGCGGCGTGCGCTGGCCCTCGATCTCGATCATCAGCCGCAAAGGTTCACAATAAGCTTCAGGCCATCATGTGATCTTCGCCACCGTTTTGCTGGGCGCAATCAACAGGGAGTCTGATTAAAACCTGACCTCGATCAGAATCCTTCTTTAGCCACTGACGTATGAGTCCGAAGACATTTGAGCAGCCATTCGGCGGCGAAGAATCCAAGCACGCTTTCGCGTGTTCCAGTCTCGGAGAGCAGCAATGGGATGGCTAACAACACTCTTCTCCGGCGGCCAGGGGACCGGCAACGCGGTCGCTGTGCTCGCGCTGGTCGCGGTTTTGGGACTGGCCGTCGGCGAGATCAAGATCGGCGCGGTCAAGCCGGGCGTAGCCGGCCCGTTGTTCGTCGGTATCGCCCTCGGCCATCTCGGCCTCAAGCTGGACATGGCATGGAGCGGGATGACGACTCGAAGAAAAGTAGACCGCGAAATCTTCAATTTGAACTGAAGGAATTCAAGATGCTCGACTTCGTCGAAAGCTTTTTCGGTGCGCTCTTGGAGCAGACCGGGCTACTCGAGTGGAGTTGGGCCGCTCGACCGATAGCTTTCGCATCAAGCGGACAATCGATTCCATGAAACCGGCACGGAACTGGAAGCGTGTTCGTGGATTCCTCGTTTTGAGATTGTCCGAACGAGGGTTCGTATCATGGCAACATGGCGGCAAGCAGTCGAGTTGGCGATGACCGAGGAGGAGATTGAAACGTTGACGGCTCTTTCGCGGTCTCGAACCGAGTCGGCGACCCGGGTGTCGCGGGCAGCGATGCTGCTGGCCTATCGCGAGAACCCGTCGTTCTTTGCCGTGGGACGAAGACTTGGCGTGCATCATCAGACGGTTCAGCGCTGCGTCGAGCGGGCGGTAGCCTATGGTGCGCTGGCGGCACTCGACGACCGACCGCGACCGGGCAAGGAGCCGGTGATCACGCCGGAGGCCAAGGCCTGGCTGGTGTCTTTGGCGTGCGACAAGGCCAAGGAGTACGGCTACCCGCACGAGCTGTGGACGACGCGGCTGCTGGCCCGCCATGCGCGTGAGCACGGCCCGTCGGCGGGACACCAATGCCTTGCCAACCTGGTCCAGGGCACGGTGTGCAGGATACTCGGCCAAGAGGAAATCAAGCCGCACAAGGTGCGCTATTATCTGGAGCGTCGCGATGCCGAGTTCGAGCAGAAAATGGCGGAGGTCCTGTGTGTCTATCGCGAGGTCCAGGTCCTGAAGAAGAGCGCCGCCAGGTCGAAGAAATCGGGCAAGCGGGTGGCGATCATCTCCTACGACGAGAAGCCCGGAATCCAGGCGGTCGCGACGACGGCGCCGGATTTGCCGCCCGTGCCAGGCGTCTATCCGGCCTTTGCGCGCGATTTTGAGTATAGACGTCATGGCACGCTCAGCTTGTTGGCTGGAATTGATCGGCTGACCGGGAAGGTCCACGCTCTTGTTAAAGACCGTCACCGCAGCCGCGAGTTCATCGAATTCCTCAAACTTCTCGACGCCGCCTATCCGGCCAGAACGGCGATCAAGTTGATCCCCGACAATCACTCCGCACACATCTCGAAAGAAACCAGAGCCTGGCGCGATACACGACCGGCAGGCCGCTTCGAGTTTACGTTCACGCCCAAGCACGGCTCCTGGCTCAACCTCATCGAGGGCTTCTTCTCCAAGTTCGCCCGCTCCGTCCTGCCCCACATCCGGGTGACCTCAAAACACGAACTCAAGGAGCGCATCATGGCCGGCATCGACGACATCAATAAGCATCCGGTCATCCACACATGGTCCTACAAGCTCGCCGAGGCCGCCTGATATGATTCGAACCACGAAAACGCTGACCCTAGTACTCGTCGAGGGGAGGTCGCATGAATGAAGCCATCGATGAAGTTCGACATGAGCTTCTCATCCATCTTTCGATGATTGCCAATAGTGTCGATCGGCTGGCCACTCTCGTGGATAAGAGCACGTCAAAGTCAGAAGGTGAATTACAAGAGGACGCTGTTGAGTTCGAAAAACTCGTTGAGCAAAGTCGTGATCGAGCGAGAGCGGCCCGGCTCGACTTGCGTCGACTGATAGAAGAAGAGCGCCGTGAAGCGAGCGACGATCTAATCAGTTGGAAGATGACAGGACAAACCTACAAGCTGCATGCTCGGGCCGATCGAAATGAATGCTGCGCGACCACTGCAATCGAGCTCGCCGTTCTCGCAATGGACGAGGTCGAGCGGGCGATTCTTCGTGCGTTGCTTGCGCGCAAAGAGGCCGTTTCAGCCCAGATGCAAAGACCGGGTGAGTTAGCTCAGGTAATCGCGCCGGCAGCCGGCCGAAGCGATTACATGTCGTTGTAGCGCGCGGCCCGCGTGATTGCAGATCGCTTTACACCGCAGCGACCGCCAGGCAGCGAAGGACAGATGGTCATTCCAGATCTGCATGAAGCACATGCTTGCGTTGATCCAGATCATTAGGGACCGTCAATTTTCCACTGCCTTGTGTCACGGGCTGATGTGCTGTGAGTGATTCGAGTATGGCGGATTGCGCGAAACAGACCGACGAGACAATGGAGCCCGAAGCGATGCCGCTCGGCCCCCCCACGGTCAGGACCATTGCGATGCCCGCCGATACGAATCCTGCAGGGGATATCTTCGGTGGTTGGCTCATGGGCTTAATGGATTTGGCCGCCGGAAGCGCCGCAGCGCGATGCGCGCGAGGTCGATGCGCAACGGTTTCGGTTGAGACCATTAATTTCCGCGCGCCGGTCAAGGTTGGCGACGAGGTGACGGTCTGGGCAGCGCTGCTTGGCACTGGAAAGACCTCTATGAAAATCAAAGTGTCGGCTTGGCGGCGAGCGGGCGATGGCGACCATACGACGAAGGTGACCGATGCGGTGTTCATCGTCGTCGCCCTGGATTCTGATGGTAATCCGCGGCCGGTCAGAGCTCCCGGTCAGCTCACCGGCTAGGAGCAGTCCGATTCGGCAGGAGGATGCAGAGCGCGTTGGTGGTGCGATGTTAAGCTTTCGGCGCATTGTGAGTTGCGTTCGTGAGACGGCGATGACCGGTACGAACCAAGTCGCCACAGGAGCGGTGCTGCTGGCGCTTGCGCTGGCACCGCTTCTTGAAGCCGGTGCCTGGGCGAGTTCCAGATGATTTCAACAATGTTGACCTGCTCTTCCTAACCTGGCGACCTAATCTGCGGGGGCCGTCAATAGTGTTGACCCGATGGTGACGAAGTCTCGTCCGCGCGAGGTTGGACTATGGTCAACTCCGAGGTTGGGTCTGTGTCTCACGGCCTTTTGCCGATCCTCAAGTGGTTTCCTGGCTATCGGCGCGATTGGCTGTTGCCGGACGTGCTTGCCGGCCTCGCACTCTGGGCCGTTATGGTGCCAGAGGGGATGGCCTACGCCGGCATCGTCGGCGTGCCGCCGGTCATGGGCCTCTACAGCATCGTGCCGGCGCTGCTCGCCTATGCGGTGCTCGGCACGTCGCGGCAGCTCGTCGTCGGTCCGGACACCGCGACAGGCCTGATCTCGGCGGTTACAGTCGGCGCCATCGCAACCCAGGGAATTGCGGAATTTAATTCGCTGACCTCCACGCTAGCAATACTTGTAGGGCTCTTCTTCTTTTCGTTTGGCGTCATGCGTATGGGATGGGTCGCGAGCTTCATCCCTACAACCGTTATGCGAGGCTTCATCGAAGGTCTGGTCTACGTCACCATCATCGGCCAGGTGCCACATCTGCTTGGCATTAGCGGCGCCTCGGGTAGCTTCTTCACGAAGCTCTGGCATGTTTTGCAGCATCTGCCGGACGTTTCGTTCGTGCCGGCACTGACCGGCTTACTCTCCCTCTCTGCCATGCTGTTGCTTCGCCGTCTGGCGCCTGCCGTGCCGGCGGCGCTTGTCGTCATGGTCGCAGCAACGATCGTGATCGGGCTGCTCGGGGGAGAGGCGACAGGTGTGCACGTGGCTGGCCATCTTCCATCCGGATTGCCTCACCTGACATTACCGAATCTGGACGCGTCGATATTGAGTGAACTTGCGCCCGGCGCGCTCGCGATCGTGCTGGTCGGTTACGCCGAGGCACTGGGCGCGGCCAAAGCCGCCGCGCTGCAAAGTGGCGGCGACATTGATCCGAACCAGGAGTTGGTTGCACACGGATCCGCAAACATTCTGAGCGGCCTCTTTGGGGGCTTCCTCGTTGTGGGAAGCCTGTCGAAGACATCAGTAGCGACGTCCGCGGGCGCCCGCAGCCAGATCGCCAACCTTGTTGCATCGGCTTTTACGTTTTTGACCCTGATTTTCCTGCCCCCCCTGTTCCAGACCATGCCTCAGCCTGCGCTCGCGGCCATCGTCATTGCTGCGATGCTGCATCTGACAAAGCCGAGCTACTTAATGCAATTGCTCGGTCGAAGCCGCTTGTCGTTCGCCAACGCTGTGATTGTCATTGCCGGCGAGCTGACGCTGGGTGTGCTGCAGGGCATCGGCCTGGGCGTCGTGCTGGCGCTGCTGACCTTGATCTACCTCACCAGTCATCCACAAGGGGCGGAGTTGGGCCAACTTCCCGGCACCGAAGCTTATCGCGATGTACGGCGCCATCCCGAAGCCGTGACGTTTCCGGGGCTGTTGATTTGGCGAATAGCCGGCGACCTCTTCTTCGCGAGCAGTGGTCACATAAGCGCGACACTCAAAGAAACGCTGGCTACGCGGTCCGATGTGAAGTGTGTGCTCCTGGATTTCGCGCCCGTCAATTACATTGATGTTAGCGCGGGCGACGAGTTGTTACGTCACGTCAAGGAACTGCAAAATAGAGGCATCGCCGTTGCCTTCGCACGCGTGCGAGACGCTGTGCGGGACGCCATGCTGCTCGCTGGCATCGAGGCAATTGCAGGACCGGGCAATTTTCATGAGCGGATAACGGATGGAGTGCGTGCCTGGGCGTCCTGCGCAAGGCGTCCTGATCCCAACGCCGGCGCTGGTCGGCACGTCACTGGTGCCAATCTACGCCATCACCAACCGCCAGCGCCTGACAAGGCAAACGACAGACAGCGTCACGAGTGACCGGCTGTGTTTCGGCGTGGGCTCGCAGCCATTGCCGGCGTGGGGTCCCATCACCTGAATTCAAGAATATCAAGGGCCTGAAGGGGTCCCGACGACGCCGATGGGGGTCAATTTTCGATCAGCATTCACATGTTGGGGGGAAAGCCGGAATCTGTCCGGCGCGTGCTTAGACGGTTTGGCTCGGGCCGCAGCCCGAGCCAACTTGGGAATCCAGAGCGCGTGAGATCAGGCGGGACCGGGGTTGACCAAAGCGACAGTGTTGATGTGCCGGATGAACTTTGGCAGCTTCGGTGCGTCGCGGTATCGCAAGGTCAGAATCTCTTGGTCCCGCTGGATTACCACGGCCTCCCACCAGCCATCATCGGGCGACTCGTGAGCCAAGACCATGTGGCCGACGCCGATCTCGTCCCAACTGCGAGGTAGCCCGCGCTGTCGGAGAGGCGAACCATGCCTTTGCCCGCTTGGTCTTGGGCGTTGTGCTCACTCGAACGAACCGCATACTTCAAGGCATTGCAGAATGCAAAAGAGCCTTGGCGCTGGATCGCAATTTGGCCCATGCACATGCGCAATTTGGTCTCGCCAAGCTCTATATGGGATGCGGGGCAGAGACTGAGGCGCATATGAGGGAGGCATTTCGGCTCTCTCCTCTCGACATCTTCGCCCACAACTGGATGCTGACGGTGGGCTTCGCCAAGTTGCAGACTCAGGAGGACAATGAAGCAGTTGTGTGGTTCCACCGCAGCATAGAAGCCAACCGAAATTTTCCTCTCGCGTATTTTGGGCTTGCCGCCGCACTTGCGCTACATGGCTCGCTGGATCAAGCCAGAGCCGCTGCACAGGCGGGACTTTTGATCAGTTCGACCTTTACCATTCGTCGCTTCCGCGACTGCGCACAAAACGACAATCCCATTTATCTTGCAGAGCGCGAGCGCGTCTATCAGGGCATGCGGAGGGCCGGGGTGCCGGAGGGCTGAGGTTCACGGTTGGATATAGCCCAGATGATCACCGTCCAGCGGTCAGCATCCTCCGGTACAACATTGAATGGCCGCAGCGGTAGTCCGAGCAGTGGATCAGAATCTTGCGTAATGCCAGCGGACGCATCTAAATGTTATCTTCATCCGAACGACTGCATCACCCTGTCCATCGCCGGATGGGTCCTGTTCTTCACCTTGATCCAATGCTTCGAGCGACCTGCTTGATAGGGCCGGTCCCGGCGTTTCGAGACTAAACTAAACCCTCCGAGCCCATCCGGCAGGCAGCGCGGAATAGATCAGGGCCGATCTCGCAGCGTTCAAACGGGTTGATGAAGACGCCCTCAGGACGCCGCGCGAGCAGGCGTTCAAGAGTGGGCTTGCGCAGGTAAAGCGGCATTTCAACATTCAGGCTTGTCACCTCTAATCGCCAGCGAGGGCAGCGAGGAACGGGTGGCGGGTTCATGGGTGTGCTCGCGATGAAAGGCGAGGGCGCGATTTCAACGTCCACAGAACGCCGGAGCTACGACTTGACATCAAGTTTTGATCAACGATCATCAGCACCGAGACTAGAGCGTTGCCCAATATGACAGTTGCATGACCACGGAATGCCACAAACGCTGGCAGATCCTCATATTCGACATGAGTAAGAGGCGGAGATCGGTGCTACGCAAAGTGTGTGGAGAAGAGCACTTTTTGCTGCGTCAGTAGTTTTGCGCGCAACTGCATTGATACTACGAACTGCACTTACTCTCTTCCTTTACTCACCGCGCCATCGCGGTTTCCCCCACATTGATCCGTTCGTATGAAGAGGACTGTCTCTTGAGCCAACGTACCGTTGGAATGCCCGAAGCCGACGAATTTAAAGACATAGCGCGGTTGCTAGTAAACTTATGGGAATCGGCGCAGCGGCTGCCTGAGGGATCAGAGCGGCAGGATGCGTTCAGGCAGATCAGTACCCTTCATAGGCGTGTAACGGCGTTAGTTACGCGCGCCCCTTAGGCCCTGAGGGGTGTCGTGCCGCGTGCCGTAGCTACCCATCCAAATCGCACCGGAAGATTGCGATTTGGAAGTTGGCGAACTCGATAAAACTGGCATTGTGCCATTGAGTTTTCCGTGCTGCCGAAAATTGGGAGTCTGGTACAATGCCTGGGCCGATGAGCCGGTTCTGATTTGTCCGACGCACTGGAGGGTCTGGCGCGCGCGAAGTCATCGCTGAAATGCCAGCCCTGCACGCGTTTCCATCCAAAAAAGGAAACGCCTCCGGGACCATTAGTCACCGGAGGCATTCCGATCCGCCGGGTAAATCTGCCGCTTCGGATCAAGCGTATGATGGCGCACGCGTTGGAAGTACACAAGTTCGGCGCAGCGAGCGGTAATTTGATAGTAAATGGTACGGCGTTGTGGGTCGGGTCGCGCGTGTCCGTGTTCTAATTCCCACACTGCGACTGAAAAGCGTGTGTTTGTCGCCTTTCGAACAGACAGCTTGAGATCGTTCGGTCTCATCTTACCATAAGTAGTCATCGGTTTGGGGAAAGCGAAAATGGATCGTTCCCTGATAAATGACATGCCGCGCGACAAATATGTCGAGCGGTGCAAGCAACGAGCCCTCGATTATCTTGACCAAGGCGATCTAAAAAGAGCAGCCGCCTTGTTCGTCAGCGACATGAACGCCCGCCGAGATTGCGAATTGCCACACCACTTGGCAGCGCTTGGCACTTTGCTGCTGATGGGGGGCGATGCGCTCGGTTGGAGGACGCTGATTGAAGGAATCAGATGATATTGTCACCAGGGCGGATCGGTCGGAGATTAGTGCTGTCCGCTCACGACGGCCCTTCTCGACCGGGCATCATCGCCGGATGCTTATCGTCAGCCTGATCGGCTAGATCACACGACGCTTCAACGCCAATCTATAGGTGTGAAGCGCAGGCCCCGGCGCTCCAGTTCTTCGGGGAGCCGAAGTTACTGCTGTCTCGCTGCCTCTCCTAGAAGGCGATATCGGCTTCCTAAAGGAATGTCTGCCGAGACTTGTTCTCGAATGTTTTCGTAGAGCGTGAGGACGCTGTCGCCGCTCAAATTTTCAAAGGCCATCGGCAAATCCCGAGAAGTGAATGTTCGAAAATCGAGGTTCAGTCCTTGTTCATTTAGGCGGCTCCCCAGTCTCGTCAGGCTG
>Ga0335071_10000458_pt1 | contig 45244 bp, 34 predicted proteins | sample Lox_Sample_15_FD_206724 | JGI IMG/M metagenome (GOLD analysis project Ga0335071, IMG submission 206724) | Soil microbial communities from Loxahatchee National Wildlife Refuge, Florida, United States - Lox_Sample_1.5 | ecosystem: Environmental > Terrestrial > Soil > Wetlands | place: USA... | reverse complement strand
TCCTCCTCCGGGACGATGGGCAAGGGGGCGTCCCGTCCCTGCACCAGGGAACGCACCGATGCGCGGATGATGCTGTCAAGTGGCCGCAACCGGCCGAGCCTCTGGTCGCTGTCCATTATGCACCTCGGTTCGTCGCGTTCGTGCTTCTCATCGAGACTGAAAGGACGGGCCCTCGCTCGAGGGCCCAAGGCGTTGCGTCATGACTTCGGGCCGCTCATCGCGCGGATGGGCTCGAGGGCCGAGAAGAGCGCGCCGTGCGGCGCGAGCAGCCGCTCGTACAGCTCGGCCCGGGAGGCGTCGACCTTCGTTCGCTGGGTCTCCTTGATGAGGGACACGGCCCGGTCGAGGTCCCTCCACGCCCCCACGCCCACCCCGGCGATGAGGGCAGCGCCGTAAGCCCCGCCCTCGGAAGCGCCGGTCACCGTCACGACGTCTCGGCCCAGGCCGTCGGCGAGCAGAGACATCCAGAAGGGGGAGGCGGTCGCGCCTCCCGAGGCCCGGATCTCGGTGCAGGCGACGCCGCCCCGAACGATGAGCTCCAAGACCGCCCGGATGTTGAGGACGATGCCCTCCATGACGCTGCGGACCAGGTGGCCGAGGCGGTGGGAGCGGGTGAGGCCCACGAGGGCGGCGCGCGCGTCGGGCGCCACCCAGGGACATCGCTCGCCCATGAGATACGGCTCGAAGAGGAGGCCGTCGCTCCCCGGGGGCGCCGACTCGGCCAATCGGACGAGGGCGTCGAAGTCGAGCTTCGCCCCTGGCACCTCGGCCAGCACTTCGAAGAGCCACTGGAAGGACCCGGCGCCGTTGAGGGTGCAGCCCATGGGGTTCCAACGATCCGGCGAGTTCCCGCAGAACACCTGGAGGAGGCCCTCCTCGTTCTCCGGGCAACGGTTGGCCGCGCCCCCCACCACCCCGGCGGTCCCGAAGATGACGCCCACCGGTCCCTCGGAGACGATCCCCATGGAGGTGATCTGGGTGACCCCGTCGCCTCCCCCCCCCACCACCGGGAGCCCGGGGGAAAGGCCCCAGCTCTTTGCCACCTCCGCCCGGAGGCGGCCGCTCGTCACCTGCGACTCGTAGGCGGGGGGGACCTGATCGGCGGAGAGCCCGACCGCCTCGAGGACCGGGGAGGACCAGCGACGGTTTCGGACATCGAACAGGGCCGTGCCGGAGGCGTCGGCCACCTCGGTGGCATGGGTCCCGGTCATGAGGAGGCGGATGTAGTCCTTGGGGTTTAGGAACCGTCGCATCTGCTCGAAGGCGCGCGGCTCGTGCTTGCGCAGCCAGACGATCTTGCCGGCGGTGTACCCGGGCAAGAAGCGGTTGTTGATCTTGGCCACCACGCCTGTTAACCCGCCCAGCTGCTCGGTGAGCTCGTCGCACTCCGCCCCGGTCCGGTTGTCGCACCAGAGGATAGCGGGACGGATCACCTTGTCGCTGCGGTCGAGGGGGACGAGGCCGTGCATCTGGCCGCAGAGGCCGATCGCCTGAACGTCGCACCCGGCGGGGAGGGCGGTGCGGAGCGCCTTCATGGCCTCGTCGGTGCCCTTCCACCAGTCGGCCGGGTTCTGCTCCGCCCAGCCGGGCCGGGGGGTAGAGAGGGGGTAGTCCCGCACCGCCCGGGCCAATACTTCCCCCGCCTCGTCCACCGCGATCACCTTGCAGGCGCTCGTCCCCACGTCGACACCGACAAAGCAGGCCTGGCTTCCACCGGTTTTGCTCATGGCGTCCTCCGTCGGGAGATGCGGTGTGATCCTTCGCTCCTTCACCCTAGCTGTGCAGCGTCCGACGCAGCACGGGGCGGTCCTTGTCGAAAAGGTGGATGCTCTCGGGCCGGACCTCGAGCCAGAGGCGCTCGCCCACGGCGCACCGATCGCCGGCGGCGACCGCCACCTTCGCCGAGTGCTTGGCCGGGCCCTCCATGGTCACGGTGACGACGGTGATCTCTCCCTGGAACTCGAGCAGCCGCACGGTGCAGGGCAGGGTGTTGGCGCGGCCGGCGGTCCGAACGAGGCGGAGCTCCTGGGGCCGGATGCCCATGGCCACCTCCGGGCCGCAGCCTTCGAGGAGCTCCCCGTCGAAGGACAGAACCGCCTCGTGGTCCACCTCGGGCAGGGTCACCGATACTCGATCCCGGAGCCGGGCCGGCAAGAAGTTCATGGCGGGCTCGCCCACGAAGGAGGCCACGAACCGGTTGGCGGGGCGGTTCCAGATCTCCTCCACCGTTCCGATCTGCTGGAGCAGGGCCTGGTGCAAGATCACCATCCGGTCGCAGAGCGAGACCGCCTCCGCCTGATCGTGGGTCACGTAGACGGTGGTGTTGTGCATCTCCTCGTGCAGGTGGCGGATGCGCGCGCGGATCTCGGCGCGGAGGCGCTGGTCCATGTGAGAGATGGGCTCGTCGAGCAGGGTCAGGTTCGGCCGCCGCACGAAGGCACGCGCCAGGGAGACGCGCTGCTGCTGCCCCCCGGCCAAGGACCCCGGATACTTGTCCAAGAGCGGCTTCAGGTCTAGCAGCTCGGCGATCCAGCGCACCTTCTCCTCGACCGCGGCGTGCCGCATCCCCCTCGCCCGCAAGGGGAAGGCGATGTTCTCGTAGACGTTGAGGCGCTGGTAGAGCGCATAGGACTCGAAGGCGAGCGCCACATTCCGCTCGGCGGGGCCGAGGTGGTTCACCACCTCGCCGTCGAAGGCCAGCTCCCCTCGGCTGATCTCCTCGAGCCCGGCCAGCATCCGGAGGGTCGAGCTCTTCCCCCCGCCCGAGGGGCCGAGGATGGCCAAGAACTCCTCGTTTTGGATGGTGAAGGAGAGCTCCTTCACCCCCACCACGTTCCCGCGAGGGTAGATCTTCCACATGGAGCGGAGTTCGACTTGGCTCATGGCTAAGCCTTGGACGAGAGAGAGAGGGTCTTGGGGAAGAAGAAGATCTTCTCGGGGTCCAGGTCGACAAAGAGCGGCTCGCCCACCCGATAGTCGGCGGAGCCGATCTCCTGCCGGGTACGGACGTGGAAGAAGGTCTCCGGGAGCTCGAAAGTGATGACCGTGCTCTGCGCCTCCTGAACGACGGCATAGACCGGGAGCTGGAAAGCGGTGGGGCTGGGCCGCGCGCGGGAGACCCGGATGTTCTCGGCCCGGATCCCGAGCCGGGCCACCGAACGGCCCCTTTCGGTCCGGGCGCAGGCGCGCATGGCCTCCGCGCGCGCTCCCCCAATCGCCAGGCCGAAGCGGTCCCCCACCTTGAACCAGGCCTGCCCGTCGCGCGATCCGGCCTCTCCGTCGATGAGGTTCATGGGCGGCTCGCCAATGAGCCGCCCGACGAAGTCCGTCTTCGGGGTGTGGAACACCTCCTCCGGGGTCCCCTCCTGCTCGATGGTCCCGCGGCGGAGCACCACGATCCGGTGCGAGAGGGCCAGCGCCTCCCGGTAGTCGTGGGTGACGTAGATGATGGTGCTGCCGTACTTCGAGGCGAACTCCTTGAGGAGCGACTGGGTCGAGAACTTGAGCCGGGCGTCGAGGTGGGCGATGGGCTCGTCGAGGAGGTAGACCTCCGGTCGCCGCACGAGCGCTCGGGCCAGGGAGACGCGCTGCTTCTGGCCGCCGCTCAGGTGCTGCGGGAGCCGATCCAAGAGCTCGCCGATCCCCAGGAAATCAGCGGTCTCCTTCACCCGCCGCCGCTCCTCGGCCGCATCGAGCCTGAGCCCCCAGCGGGGCGCCCGCAGGGGGAACGCCACGTTGTCGTAGACCTTCATGTGCGGGTATAGGTTGTAGCTCTCGAAGGCCATCGAAACGTTCCGCTCCTGCGGCGGCAGGTCGTTCACGACGCGCCCGTTGAAGCGAATCGTCCCGGCGGTGATCTCCTCGATCCCCGCGATCATCTTGAGGATGGTGCTCTTTCCGGCACCGGTCGGGCCGAAGATGGAGAGGAACTCGCCCTCCTTGCAGGTGACGCTCACCTGGTCGACGGCCTTCTTGCGCCCGTACAGCTTGGTGACGCTCTCGAGCTTTACCTCGGCCACGGCTACTCCCTCCTCTCGCCCGCGATACCTTCGGCTTGCCCGTCCGCGGGCACCGCCTCCTCCTCCTCCCCTTGGTCGAGCGGCCGCGGCCAGAACCACACCATGGCAACGGCGCCGATGGTGGCGAAAAGCGCGCCCACGCCTTGCGGGAGGGCCTTCTCCAGAAACCTCAGCCAGAGCAGGTTGAAGAAGATCCAGCACAGCACCGCCCAGGTGATCCGGTCCGAGAGCTTCATGCGCGGCAGCACCATGCCCGTCACCCCTTCACCGCGCCGAAGGTGAGGCCGCGGATGATGTAGCGCTGCATGAACCAGGCGGCGACGAGCGTGGGCAGGATGGTGATGGCCGCACCGGCGGTCATGAGCCCGTACTGCACCTGCAGGCCACCCCAGAACGAGGAGAGAAGCACGTTCACGGTCCGTGCATCATCGCGGGTGAAGAGGAAGGCGAAGAAGAACTCGTTCCACATCCAGATGAGGCAGAAGACGGAGGTCACCGCCAGCCCCGGCCCGATGAGCGGGAAGACGATCTTGCGGAACACCTCCATCCGGCCGTAGCCGTCGATCATGGCCGCCTGCTCCACCTCCTTCGGCACCTCGTTGAAGAAGCCGTAGAGCAGGAAGGTGGCGAAAGAGATGTTGAAGAAGACGTAGAGCAGGATAAGCCCGAAGTGCGTGTCGAGTAGCCCCAGCATCTTGAAGAAGACGAAGTGGGGGACCGCCGCCACCGCCATGGGGAACATGCGGGTGGAGACGGTCATGAAAAGGATGTCGCCGCCGCCGGTGTTCCACCGCGCAAAGCTGTAGGCGGCCATGAGCGAGCAGGCCATCGTGACCAGGGTCCCGACGACGCTCACGATGAGGGTGTTGAGCAGGTTCGGCCAGAAGTCGTAATCGCGGAAGAGCACCACGAAGTTCTCGAGTGTGGGCTTGAAGAACACGAAGCGCCGGAGGTCGGCGGCGAAGAGGTCGGCCTGCCCCTTGAAGGCGGTGAGGTAGATCCAGGCCAGCGGCGCGACGATGATGACGAGGACCAGAACCGTGATCACCCAGAAGAAGAGCTTTTTCAGCATGGCGGTGGTCTCTCCTAGGTCCTGGGCGCCATCTGCTTCATCAGTTGCCGGAACATCACCAGGCAGAGCGCCATGGTGACGGCCCAGGAGACGATGGCCATGGCCGAGCCGTAGCCGATGTCGAACATGACGAAGGAGGTGCGGTAGGTGATCCAGTCGAGGAGCTCGGTGTTCACGCCGCCGCGGGTCGTGCCGAAGAGCGGGTCGAAGAGCCGGATGAGCCACATCGACCGGAGCACCACGATGATCATGATGAGCGGAGTGAGCATGGGGAGCGTCAACCGGCGGAAGGTATACCACCTCGACGCTCCATCGACCCGAGCCGCCTCGAAGACATCGCGAGGCAGGCTCTTCAACCCGGCCAAGAGAACGAAGGTGGAGAAGGGCAGCCACTGCCAGATGGTCATGCCACAAATGGTGAAAAGGGCGATGCTCGGCTTCCAGAGGTTTAACTTCGGGAGCCCGATGGCCTGCAAGACGTGGTTCAGAGCGCCGAAGTTGAAGTCGAGGATGAAGTTCCAGAGCAGGGAGAGGATGAGCGGCGCCACGAGGAGCGGGAGCAGAGACAGCCCTCGCACCACGTTTTGCCCCCTGAAGTCGCGGTTCCACAGGAGCGCCAACCCCAGTCCGACGCCGAGCTCCACGACGATGCAGATGACCAGCACCTCCAGGGTCCGCCTGAAGGCCATGAGGAAGTTCTCGTCGAACACGAGCTGCCGGTAGTTGTGGAGTCCGGTGAAGGTCGGGTCGCCCTGCATGCCCCAGTCGTGGAACGAGAAGTAGATGCTGTAGATGAGCGGGTACAGCATGAAGATGGCGAGAAGCACGAGGAGCGGGATGAGGAGCGTCCACCGGAAGTAGCGCTCGCTGGTGAGCGTCTCCCAGATGGTCGGCTTTCGGGCCTCGCGTTCGGCAAGCGGCCCGGTCAATGGCGGACTGTTGCTCAGCATGGATTGTCCTCGTGCCAATGTGGTGTCGGCTGGCCATGGGCCGCGCCGGGATCCGCGCGGCTCCGGTGAGCCGCACGGATCCCGGGCTGGTGCGCCCTATTTCTCCTCGACGCAGGATGCCGTCTTGTCGAACTTGTTCTGCAGGTCGATGGTCTGCTTGGTCAGGTCCTCGACCACCTCGTCGACAGTCTTCTGCCCGGTGAGCGCTGGGGCGAGGACATAGATCTGATTGTCGTAGACCTTACCGCCTGCCTTGGTGTTGTAATAGTAGTAATTGGGAATGTTCGCGCCCGTCGCCTTCCAGATGTTGATGTGGTACTTGGCGAGCATTCCGAGCGGGTATTCGGGCCCGTCCTTGGCCACCGTCTCCATCACGTCGATGCGGCCGGGGATGAGGCCTGCCTCCTTGAACATCCGCACGCCCGCCTCGTAGGAGGTGAGATAGCGCACCAGCCAGTACGCCGCCTCGGGGTTCTTGGTGGACTTGGCGACGCCGTAGGACCAGGCCCCGGTGTACGGGTGCCCGCCGGGCGTCGGGTAGGCGCCGATCTTCCCACCCGGCACCTTCTCCTTCAGGATTCCGTCCGCCCAAGTCGTGCAGTTGGCCCAAATGGTCGGGGCGATGATGGCGTTGCCGTTCCCGATCTGCGCCACCACGAAGTCGAAGTTGGCGGTCAAGGCGCCAGGCGAATCCCACTGCAGGTCTCCCTTGTACTCCGTCAGGGCCGCCTTGAGCGCCTCCTTGTCCTTCTTGGTGATGACGAACTTGGTGATCTTCCCGGAGGAGTCCTTCTGCACGGTGACCCAATCCGCGTCCATGGACCACAGGCGCGCGGTGGTCTCGTCGTTGTCCTGGTAAGCGCCGGCCTGCATGCTGAGGCCGAAGAGGTCGTGATCGAGCGGCTGGCCCTTCAGCATCTCCCCCTTCTTGCGCGTGAAGAAGGCCGCCTGATCGTGGAGCTGATCCCAGGTCTTCGCCGCCGCCAGTTCGTAGCCATACTTGGCCTTGAAGTTCGCCTTCTCGGTGGGATCGTCGAAGACGTCCTGGCGGACCCACATCGTCATGTCGAAGGTGTAGAAGGGCAGGACCATCTGGTTGCCGTAGGCCTGGCCGGTGGCGAGGATGGAGGGCGACATGTTCGCCATATCCTTCTCCAGCGAGGCGTACTTGCCGGGGTCGACCTTGTTGGCCAGGTCCTTCAGCTTGAACAGGTAATCCGACCATTCCGTGGTCCAGGAGGTCTCGACGTAGACGACGTCGTAGTGGCCCGTCCCGGCCATGAGCTCCACGTTCTCCTTGCCGTAAACGCCTGACGAGGCTACCCGCTCAACCTGCACCGGGACTCCCGTCTTCTTGGTGAAGGCCTCGATCACGGGTATCGCCTTCCCGTGTGCCTCGCCCGTCTCCAGGATCAAGTGGATGGCCCGCTTGTTCTTGAGCTCGGGGACGTCGTTCAGGCTGAAGTTGGACTGCGCGTAGGTTCTGGACGCGAAGCCGAGCATGAGCAATAGGCCCCACATCGCGTGAATCGACCGAAGCTTCATGATGCACTCCTCCTGTTGGCCCTCCGGGTGGAGGGAGGGGACGGGGCGCTCACCTTGCGTCGCCCCAGGGGCTACGACTGCGATCAGGGCTCCTCCACTTCATCGTGCGTGCTGCTCCTCTCGAACCGCGGGTGAATGTCGTGGGATGAGGTGCCGCCAGCGCTCGGCGGTGAGCACCTCGGGGTTCGCGACATCGTCCGGAACGAAGCCGTCGAGGACGTCGAGGACCCGCCGGGCGGCGAGGACCGCCATCCGCGTCACGCAGGCGCGGGTCAGGGCGGCCGCGTGGGGGGTTAAGATCACGTTGTCCTGTTTGAGCAGCGGGTTGTCCGCGGAGGGAGGCTCGCGCGCGAAGACGTCGAGGGCGGCACCGGAGAGCGGGCCCTGGCGGAGAGCTTCGACCAGGGCCGCCTCGTCGACCACCCCTCCCCGGGCGGTGTTGAGGAGCAGGGCCCCGGGCTTCATCGAGGAGAGCAGCTCGCGCCCCACGAGTCCCCGGGTGGCGCTGGAGAGGGGGAGGTGCAGCGTCACCACATCGGCCCGCCGGAAGAGCTCCTTAAGGTCGGTGAACTCCACCCAACCCGCGAAGTCGGATCGCGCCGCCTCGGGCAAGAGGGTGTCGTGAGCGAGGACCGACATGCCGAGGATCCTCTGGCAGGCCCGGGCCACCTCCGCGCCGATCTTGCCGAAGCCCACCACCCCGAGGACCTGGCCGCGCAGGTCGCGCGGTAGGTAGGCGTAGCGGAGCTTGAAGTCGCCGCGCCGGACCGCCCGATCGAGGTCGAGGACCCTCTTCGAGAGGGCCAGGAGGAGGGCGAGGGTGTGCTCCACCACGGTGGAGGTGTTCGCCCCGATGCTGGAGGTGACGATGACGTCGTGCGCGGTGGCCGCGGCCACGTCGACGTTGTCGTAGCCGGCGCCGGTGCGGGACACGGTGCCGAGCCTTGGGGCGGCGGCGAAAAGACGGGCGTCGAGCGAGAGCCCGGTCCGTAGGACCACCGCGTCCGCGCCGGCGAGGAGCGGCGCCACCGTCTCGGGACTCGGATCGGGGGCGCGGACGAGTTCGACGCCGCCCTCTACGAGCAGGCGCACCGCCTCTTCCTCCACCGGCTCGGGGAGGAGGACCGTCGCTTTGGAAGCGTTCCTCTCTTCACCCCGCTCTGCCATGCCACGCCTCCCAATCGGTCTCACCTCGAGAGGAGCCCGCTTTTCTGAAGCGCAACCGGCACGCAGTCCACCTCCTGCTTGCATCGCCGGGCGAAGCCCCGGTATGGCGGTCCGGAGCGCCTACCGCGCCGTTCGGCCTCACAGTTATCAAACACGGCGACGTTTCGCGGGTAATCGAGCCACACCGTGCCATGCCGACCGGTCCTTCATCGCTTGCCGGGGAAGGAAGATCCGTCCGCGGTCCGAGAACTCTGCTTGACGAACCTGGCAACACTCGGATTTTTAGCTTGGCCATGTCAACCGGTCCGTTTGTATCCGGGCGGGGGCCAACGGACGGATGAGAGTCGATTGACGGAAAGCAAGCGGCGCTTAAAGACCGGGCGAAAGGGCCAGTAATCGCGTGCCCTAGGCGAACCTCAAAGGCCTGCGCGCCACTTTTCGTTGTGGAAACCGACCCTCCGGCGTTCACCCCGGCCCAAAAGCGCTTGGGAAAGCGGCCCGCAAGGTCCCTCCCGCTATGGCACAGGGATCGGGATGGCCGGGCGAGGCGGGGGACGAGCCCCTCGGCCGCTTCGCGTTCCTCGCTCGATCGCGCCCTCATCGAACTTCCCTCGTCCCCTTTCACTCCCGGCGCACCGTTCTCTCCGGCGAGCCGAAAACCCCTGTTCACCGCCGTCCCGGACCCCTCGCCTTGCGGGGCGGCGGGGCCGGCGTCACCCCGGGCGAGGGGGCCGGGGAGCCCTCTCCTCGAAATCCGGGGGACAAGGGCCGGCCCCCCGCCGCGGTGGGGGAAGCGAGAGCGGGCTGAAGGCCCGACGGCGGGCGGTGGCTTTTCGCGCGCATCTCTCTAGCGACCGAGCCGAGCGGTGAGGGCCCGAGCCGCCTCGAAGTCCGCCCCGACCCCCACTTTCTGGTGGGCCCGGGAACCCTTCAGCACCATGGCTCCCCGGTCGGCCTCGATCGCCGTGATGTCCTCCCGGACCAGGGCGTCGCTGAGCGAAACGAGCGCCGTCCCGTAGGCCAGGGTGCGAGATCCGTGGGAGGGGATCTCGATCAGGGTCGGCCGACCCAATAACCGGGGGTTCGCCCGGGCATAGCCGAGCCCACCCGGGAAGCTCGAGGTGCCGTTCTCGGTCCCGAGGCAGAAGGTCCGATCGGCGCCCCCCTCGTCGAAAGACCAGGGAGGGAAGGGTCGTCCGCCGTACTGGAACCACAGCTCGTTGAAGCCGGCGGCGATCTCGGCCTCCGGGAGCCCAACGAGGCCGGGGAAGAAGCAGACGTAGGCGAGCTTCAGATAGGGGTTCACGACGCAGCTCCAACCGAGCGCGAGGCGCTCCGGGACCGCACCGACGATCATGTCGGTGTAGCCGATCATCCCCGGCACCTCGCGGAGGTCGGCGGTCCCGCCGCCGCGCAGCGGAGCGGCGGAGAGGCTCTTGAACTCGCCGCCCTGGAGCAGCCGTCCGGTGGGATCGAACTCCAAGCCCTTGGGCGCGACCATGAAGCGGTCCGCGCTTTCGCTGATCCGGCAGCCGGGGGCGAGGAAGGGGGCCCCCAGGGTGTTGTGGCGAACGAGGTTGATGGTGATGGGCGAGGCGCCGGCGTTGTGGACCCGGATGAGGGAGAAGTAGGCCGGCTGTCCGGGGAGAACGAGGTCGGTCTTCTCCCAGGTGAGGGGCATGGCCTCGGTCGGGCTCCGGAGCGAGCTGCGGGCAAAGGCCGCTCCGGATGCCTCGTCGACGCCCACTCCGAGGATGGTCCACTCCTCGTTCGCCGCCCAGCCGTGGGCCGGGTGGGCGATCCCGTCGAGCTCGCAGGGCGGACCGAAGCTGGGGGAGCAGGGGAAGTCGCCCGCCAGCGTGTAGAGGAGCTTCACCTTCCAGTAGGGGCCGTGCCGATTCTCGGAGAAGGGCGTCCCCGAGTTATCCCGGAAGTCCGGGATCCAGTGGGCGTTGAGGACGGCCGTGCCTCGGCGGACGCCGAACTCGGGGACCATCCCCCCGGCCGCCTCGATCACGGTTCGGACCTGTTCGTTGCCGAGGACCACCGCCCGCTTGCCCATGTACTCGACCCGCTTCGCCTCGCTCCCCGTCATGGCCGAGCCTCCCGTGGCGCCCCGCGGCGCCACCTTTCTTCTTCTGTGAGGGTCACCAGCACGAGAACCCGCCGTCGACGAAGAGGTTCACGCCGGTGACGAACGACGCGGCCCGGCTGGACAAGAAGACCGCCGCGCCCACCATCTCGTCCGGCGTCGCCATCCGTTTCATGGGAGTCTCGGCGGCGAACTTCTTCGTCTGCTCGGCCACGTCCGGCCGGAGGTTCATGGGGGTGAGGGTGTATCCGGGGCTGATGCAGTTCACGCGCACCCCCCGCTCCGCCCATTCCATGGCGACGCTCTTGGAGTAGTGGATGACCCCCGCCTTGGAGGCGTTGTAGTGGGCCTGGCACAGGCCCCGGTTGACCAGGGCCCCTGACATCGAGGCGATGTTCACGATCGAGCCGCGCTTGCGGGGGAGCATCACCCGCCCCTCGGCCTGGCAGCTGTGGAAGATGCCGGTGAGGTTCACGTCCATCACCTTCTGCCACTGCTCGAGGGGCATCTCCTCGGCGGCCCCGCCGTTGGCGATCCCGGCGCAGTTCACCGCGGCCACGAGCGGTCCGAGTTCCCGCTCGGTCCGGGCGACGGCCGCGGTGAGATCGGCGGCGCTGACGACGTTGCCGCGAAGGTCCAAGGCGCGCCGGCCCAGCTTCCCGATGCGGGCCAGGGTCTCGGGTTGGGTGGCGCTCCCCGGAAGATCGAAGCAGGCGACGTTCGCGCCCGCCTCGGCGAGGCCGACGGCGATGGCCTGACCGATCCCACTCCCGGCGCCCGTCACGAAGACAACCTCGTCGTCCAAGCGGAACAGCTTCATGGGTCGCTCCTCATTTCGCGTTGCGCGATTTGGTGTCCGCCTCGCGGCGGCCCGGCTCCCCCTTCGCTCTCCTCACGTCTCTCCGCAGATCGAGACCTTGAGGCCCATGGCATTGAAGGCCGCGGCCTTGGCCCAGAGCGCCGTTCGGGCGCCGGCCGGGTCGGGCGCGTAGGCCACCTGGATGTGGTTGGCCTTGTGGCGGCCCATGAACTGGTCCCGGCTGACCCCCTTCATGACGAGGTTCATGAAGGGCCACTGCGGGGTGGTGAGCCGGGAGCGCTCCTCGTTCTCCCCCGGGGGCAGGGCCAAGGAGCGGCCCAGGCCCATGTCGCAGGCGAGGCGCCCCTTCTCCACGTACACCCGGCTCCACACCACCTCGCCGGGCCGGGAGACGCCCTTGATCGTCCCGCCGCCCATGGGGAAGTACACGGCCGGCTGCCGCTCGGAACGGGCTCCCCGGTACCCGCCCTCCAGGTGGGCGGGCGGCACCGCCCCAGAGATCTGCAGCACCCAGACGAATTCGTCCAAGCCGTCGCTTTGGTAGCGGCGACCCCAGCGGACGTCGTGGAGGGTGGTCTCGGGCGAGAACCCGAGCCTCTTCCACAGGCCGCTCGTGACGAGGGCATCGACCCCGGCGCACTCGTCGACCTCGTTGAAGTGGGGCAAGGCCTCGCCGGCATAGAGCTCTTTCTCGGTCCCCTCGGCGTAGACCGGCGGCCGGTCCACGTTGTTGAGCAGGCCCTCCGCCAGATCGGAGGCGGGCATGAGGTCCTTGAGCCCCTGCTGGTACTGGATGCCGATGAGGGCGCAGCCGAATTCGTCGGCGATGCGCATGGCGGCCACGTACATCTTGCACTGCTCCAGCACCTGGCGCTCGGTGAGCTCGGTCTTCTCGTCCTGGCCCAGGGCGAAGGTCATGCCCCGATCGAGCAGCCACTGGTAGACGGCGCGCGCCTCGGCCTCGGTGACCGTGCGGCTCTTGGCGTACAGGGCGGACTGGCTGAGCCGCTCCTTGTAGATCCCCAGGGGGAAGAGCAGCTCGTCGGGAATGATGGCGTTGTACATGCCCATGCACCCCTCGTCGAAGATGCCCATGATGGACTTCCGCCGGGCGAGCTCCTCCCCGAACTTCTCCCCCAGCCGCCCCGCCTTGGCCGGGGCATCGCCCGCCTGGTAGGCAGCGACGTGGCTTTGGTCGTGCCGGACGGCCCCGCGCTCGAACCAGGCCCTGAGCCCCTTCACGAAGAAGGGGTCGGTGAAGTCCTCGCTCCACAGGGTGCTGTACTTCTTGTCCGCCTTGGTCAGGCAGCCGTTCAGGTTGAGCATGCCCACGAGGCCGGGCCACTCCCCGCTCCAGTTGCAGGCGGTGAGGATGGGCGCCTCCCGGTCGAGGAGGCCGGGGAGGACGTGGTGGCTGTACTGCCAGACCGCCTCCGCCACCACCACCGGCGCGTCCCGGGGGATCTCGCGGAACACCTTGATCCCCATCTTCTGGCTGTCGATGAACCCGTGCCCCTTCTCCGGGTCGTAGGGATGGGCGCGCTTCACCTTCACGCCCTCCCGGGCGCAGGCGGCCACGAACTTCTCCTCCAGCGCCGCCTGGGCGGCCTGGCAGGCCCGGTTGGCCGACAGGCGCAGGTCCCCGCTCGCGACGAGATAGACCGTCTTCATGTGCTCGCCTCCCTCAGGTGAAAAAGGTCGTGCCCGCCTACTCCACTCCTGACGCCCGCTTCCGCGAGGCGTCCTCCTTTTGGTCCAGGCCCCGGGAGGTGATCTGGAACTCGGAGATGCAGTTCCCGATCCGGGTGCTCGTCTCCCGGTAGTCTCTGGAGCTGTTGTCGATCTCCCCGACGATCCGGTTGCCGGAGAAGACCAGGATCCGGTCGGCGAGCTTGATGATCTCGGGCATGTCGGAGGAGATGAGGATGATGCTCCTCCCCTTGTCCGCTAGGTTCCAGATGAGATGGGCGAAGTACTCCTTGGCCCCGACGTCGACCCCCACCGTCGGCTCGTCGATGATGAGGATGCGGCTCTCGGCCGCGAGCCACTTGCCCAGGTTCACCTTCTGCTGGTTGCCCCCGGAGAGCGTCCCCACCTTCTGCCTGGGACCGAAGGTCTTGATCTCGAGATCGTCGATCTGCTTCCAGGCGGCGGCCGCTTCCTTCTTGCCGGAGACGTAGCCCAGCCAGCCGGCGATGCGGTCCCAGATGGTGATGGTGAGATTGGTCTGGACGTCGAAGGAGAGGATGAGCCCATCCTTGCGCCGGTCCTCCGTCATGTAGCCGAGCCCGTAGGTCGACATGGCGTCGTAGATGGAGTGGATGCGCGCCTCCCGCCCGTCGATGAGGACCTCCCCGCGGTCCTTCCGGTCGGCCCCGATGAGGATCCGGGCGAGCTCCGTCCTCCCCGCCCCGACGAGGCCGTAGAAGCCGAGGATCTCCCCCTGGTGCAGGGAGAAGGAGACGTCGTAGGCCTTCTTCTCCCGGGTGAGGTTCTTCACCTCGAGGACCCGCTGGGCCCGGTCGATGGCCCGGGCTCCGAACCCGTTGGTCTCCTCGTCCCGGCCGATCATGCTGTTCACGATGCGCTTGCGGTCCATGTTCGCCTTGTCGTCGGTGACCACGCAACGTCCGTCCCGCAGGATGCTGACGCGGTCGGCGACCCGGAGGACCTCCTCCAGCACGTGGGACACGAAGATGACGAGCACTCCGGTCCCCTTCAGCTTCTCCATCACCCGGAACAGGTACTCGGCATCGTTGCGGGTGAGGGACGAGGTGGGCTCGTCCAGCATCAGGATCTTGAGGTCGGAGGAGAGGGACTTGGCGATGACGACGAGCTGCCTTTGGGCCAGGCTGAGGCGGTTCATCCGGGCCATGGGGTCGATGTCGAGCCCCACCACGTCCAGGTACTTCTCCGCCTGCCGGACGATCTCCTTCCAGTCGAGGACCCCCGTCCCCCCGTGGCTGGGCAGCTTGTCGAGCATGATGTTCTCGGCGACGCTGGCCATGGGGATGACGTGCAGGTCCTGGTAGACGGTGTGGATCCCCCGCTTGATCGCCTCGAGCGTGTTCCGGACGCTGTAGGGCTCTCCCTCGAGGAACATCTGGCTGCCCTTGTCGGGCTGCTGGTACCCGGAGACGATCTTGATGAGGGTGCTCTTCCCCGCCCCGTTCTCTCCGAGCAGGGCGTGGATCTCCCCGGGGCGGAAGGCGATGGACACGTCCTGGAGGGCGATCAACCCGGGATACGTCTTGCGCATCTTCACGAGTTGAAGCACGGGCTCTTGCCTCCCTCTCGCTCCCCCAGGCGGTGAGCTCCTCGGCCTTCGAGGCGCTCACCGCCCGGATTGGGGAAAAGGCCGAAATGCCTACTTCATCGCGTTCTTGGGCGGGTCGAAGAACTCGGTCTTGAAGGTCTTCGCGATCCGGGCCGTGTCCGCCTTGATCTGGTCCTTGTAGGTGTCGGCGTTCTTGGCGTCGATGAGGAAGGACCCGGAGTCGATGAAGTACTTGCCGCTCTTCACGGTGTAGCCTTCCCGGAGGAGGGCCAGGCCGGTGAGGGCCAGGTAGGCCTGCCCATAGGGCGCCTGGGACATGGTCCCGGTGACGTACCCCGCCTTGATCGCCGTGAGGACCTTCGGGTCGTCGTCGATGGCGATGAACTTGATCCTCTTGTCACCGATCTCCGTCAAGAGTCCGGAGTTCACCACCGAGGCGACGTAGGCGGTGGAGATCATGCCGTCGACCTCCTTCCCCCGAGCGGAGAGGAAGGACCCGATCTTCGACTCGGCGGCTTCGAACGAGTCGACGCTGGAGATCTCCTGGAGGAGCTTCACCTTGGGGTACTTGGCGATCACCGCTTCGATCGCCGCCTTGCGCAGGAGGGTGTTGGGATCGGACAGCTCCCCGAGCAGGTTCACGATGTTGCCCTTCTCGCCCATCGCCTTGATGAGGAGCTCGGTTCCCTTGGCCGCGGACTTGGCGACATCGGTGGCGATGCAGAGGGCGGCATCGGTGGGCAGCTTCGCCTGCCCGCCCACCAGGATCACCGGTATCCCCGCGCCCTTGAGCTCGGTGATGGTGGCATTGACGGAGTTCGGGTGCCCGGGCCAGAGCGCGAACGCGTTGTAGCCAAGCGCCTTCATCCCGTCGATGATGGCGTTCTCCTCCTCCATGTCGAAGTGCTGGGTGGCGCGGTACTCGGTGGGGACGCCTGTCGCCGCCATGTAGTCCTTGGCCGCCACTCCCATGGGGTCGAAGAACGGGTGGAGAACGCCCACCACTGCGAACTTGTTGTCCTTCTTTTGGGCTCCGCTCGCGAGCATGGGAACGACCGCGATCAAAGCCAACAGGGCCAGTCTCCTCATTTTGACTCCTCCTCGTTGTGCTACCAGGTCCCTGCCAATCCCATCCGTCGCGACCCGTGTTCAACCCTTCCTCGATGGTTGACAGAGATGCACCGCCCGCCTCGTCTCCCTCCTCCGCCACACCTCCTCTTCCCTAGAAGTACCTCCGCTCCGCGTACACGGCCCGGCCCCGGTCGACCACCACCGCGATCAGGACCAGGATGCCCATGAACAGCGACTCCAAGTAAATGTTGACCCTCAGCAACACGAGGCCGTTCGAGAGGAGGGTCATGAGGAAGCCGCCCAGAAGCACGCCCAGGATCGAGGTGTAGCCGCCGTTGAGAGCGGTTCCGCCGATGACCGGCACCGCGAACGACATGAGCAGCCAGTTCTGGCCGATGGTCGGGTGGGCGGCCCCCAGGCGCCCGACGAACAGCACCCCGCCCAGGCCGGCGATCAGGCCGGAGAGGGTGTGCACCAGGACGATCACCTGCTTGGTGTTGATGCCGGAGAGCACCGCCGCCTCCTGGTTGCCGCCGATGGCCAGGATCCGTCGCCCCAGGACGGTGTGCTGGAAGAGGAAGTAGAGGAGGCAGGCCACCGCCAGCATCACGATGCACAGGAAGGGGATCACCTGGACCAGCCGCCCTCGCCCGATGAAGTCGAAGGCCGGCGGGACGCGGGAGAAGGGGAGCGCCTTCGTGAGTCCGTAGTTGATGCCGAGATAGATGCTGCTCGTCCCCAGGGTCACCACGAAGGCGTTGATCCCGGTGCGGACGATGAACAACCCGTTGAACAGCCCGCAGGCCATCCCCACCGCGATGCCCGCGGGGATCACCACCCAGGCGGAGGCGCCGAAGCTCTGGAAGAGCCATCCCACCGTCACCCCCGCCAGCCCGCCGATCGCTCCCGCCGACAGGTTCATGTGTCCGATGGTCAAGACCAGCATCTGCGAGAAGCCGACGATGATCCAGAGCGAGGCGGTCCGGGTGGTGGAGAAGATGTTCTCCCGGGTGAGGAAGCCGTCGGTGAAGATCGTCAGGACGACGCTGAAGATGAACACGGCCATGAACACCCCGAAGCTCCCCTCGAGCATCAGGCGACTGAAGGTGAACATCGGGGCCTTGGTGTGCTTCATGTCCGCTCCCGCGTTGTGTGAAACGTCGCTCCCGCTCCGCCCGTTAGCGGCCCGAAAGCCCGCTCTGCTGCAGCGCACCGCGCAACGCCTTCACGTCCTCGGGGCCCAAGGGGAGGAAGGGGCGGCGCGGCACCCCTCCCACGAAGCCGCAGACCGTCATGGCCGCCTTCACCCCCGCCACCCCGTAGCTGCCCGAGACCTTCTGGTTCAGGTCCACGAGGAGTTTGTCGAGCCGCGCCCCCTCGTCCGTTCGCCCCGCCCGGAAGGCGTCGTAGAGCGCCACGCAGGCATCGGGCAGCACGTTGGCGAGGGAGAGGACTCCGCCCGTTCCGCCCCGCCGCAATAGGTCCAAGAAGTAGGCGGCCGACCCCGCCAGGACGCTGAAGCGCGGGGAGGAGGCTTTGAGGCTCTCCTGGTAGGTGTCCTTGGAGCTGTCCTTGATGCCGACCAGGTTCGGGTGGCCGGCCACCTTCTCCAAGACCTCGAACCGGATGGTCACCCCCGCGGCCACGGAGGGGTTGTTGTAGAGCACCACCGGGATGGGAGAGGCGTCGGCGACCGCCAGGGCGTGGCGGACCATCACCTCGGGGGTCATCTTCTTGGCGAAGAAAGAGGGCATGAGCACGCTGGCGAAGTCCGCCCCGTGGTCGGCCACCCGCCGGGCCAGGTCGATGGTCTCCTTGGTGCTCTCCGCCCCGCAGCCGGCCATGACCACCTTGCCCGGGGCGCGGTGCTGCACCACCACGTCGAGCACCTGCAGGCGCTCCTCGGTGGTGAGCGCCTTGTACTCGCCGTTGGTGCCGAGGGCGAAGTAGCCCTTGAGCCCGGTGGCGTTGAGCCGGCGCACGTTCTCCGCCACCCCGGAGAGGAGGACGGCGTCGTCGGCGCCGAAGGGGGTGACCATGGGGGCGAAGACGCCGGAAAGGTCGTCGGGCTGCATCTGGTTGTCCTCCGAGAAAAAAGCACCACCACTCAGAGCAACACTACGTCCGCCTTGCCGTCGGAATGGCCGAAGACGATGGCGTCGGCCACGTCGACGAAGATCCCGTTCTCGACCACGCCGGGGATGACGTTGAGACGCCGGGAAAGCTCCTCCGCCTCGGGGATCCGCTTCAGGGCGCAATCGAGGAGGTAGTGACCGCTGTCCGTCAAAACCGGCGTCTTCTCTCCGCCCCGCAGCACGATGGGCACGTCCCGGTGGCCGTAGGAGGCGAAGAGCTCGCGCATGAGCCGCTCGGTGCTCTTCCAGCCGAAGGGGACCACCTCGACCGGGAGGGGGAACCGGCCGATCTGGTCGACGAGCTTCTTGTCGTCGGCGATGACCACGTAGGTGCGGGTGGCGGCGGCCACGATCTTCTCCCAGAGGAGGCAGGCGCCGCCCCCCTTGATCATTCGCCCGGCCCGATCGACCTCGTCGGGCCCATCGAGGGTGACGTCGAGCTCCAGGTGGTCGTTCAGGTCGGCGAGGGGGATGCCCAGGCCTTGGGCGAGGTCGCGGGTCGCCTTCGAGGTCGGAACCCCGATCACCTTGAGACCGGCCTTCACCTTGGGGGCGAGGGCGCGCACCATCCAATGGGAGGTGGTGCCGGAGCCGAGCCCCACCACCATCCCGTCGCGAAAGTACCTCTCGATGGCCAGAAGACCGGCGGCGTACTTGGCCCGGTCGCGTTCCTCGGTGGGCATCATGGGTGCTTGGCCTTTCCCCGGTGTGGCTCGATTCCCGCGGCGCCGAGTCGGGCCCCGTCGGCGGGTCCGGCTGGCCCGGGCAGTGCGTCGTCGAAGATCTTCTCCGTCCAGGGGTCGAGGGCAGCCAGGTTGTCAGGTCGGGGCTGCCCCTGCTTCACGCCGATGACCGCCACGAGCATGTTCGTGACGATGAAGTGGTTGAGGCGGGCGGTGAGGGGCGTGTACACCTCGCTGTGCTCGTAGCGCGGCACCCCGATCACGAGCTCGCAGGTCCGGGCCAGGTGGGAGTGCGGGGCGGTGACGGCGATGGTGTGGGCGCGCCGGGCTCGGGCGGCGGCGGCGGACTCGACCAGGGCCCGGGTCTCGCCGGAGTGGGAGAGAAACAGCACCGCGTCGTCCTTCTGGACGGTGGTGACGAGCAGCGCCTGCCGCTGCTGGCCCTCGATGAGGCGGGCGCGAAGGCCGATGCGCAGGAACTTGTGCTCGGCGTCGTAGGCGATGGTCTGGGAGATCCCCAGGCTGAAGAGGAACACCTCGTGGGCGAGGAGCATCAGGTCCGCCGCCCGCCCGATGGCGGCCGGGTCGCAGTCCTGCTCGAAGCGGCGCAGGGCGTTGATGGAGTTGCGGAGGGTCTTGCGCACCGCCCCGTCGACGCTCTCGGCGGGGAGGATCTCCTCGTGGGAGAAGGGCGCCTCGGGGGCGAGGCTCTGGGCGAGCCGGACCTTGAGCTCCGGGTAGCCCCGGCAGCCGAACCGGCGCGCGAACCGGATGATGGTGGGATCGCTGACCCGGGCGACGGCCTTCAGGTCCGCCATGTTCATGGTGATGACGCTCTCGGGATGATGGACTACGAACTCGGCGATGCGCAGCTCGGCCTTGGTGAGCCGAGCTCGCTCGCGGGCGATCACCTGGAGGAGCATGGTCGAGGTGCTCCCCTCGGGGGCGCCGGAGCGCGTCCCTCCCTCCCTGCCGCTCTGCCTCGGTTCCTCCATGCTCTCCCCGAAAGAGAAGGCTGCCCGCCGACGAAGGGGGCGCGGCCCTCCGCCCCCTATCCGGCGACGCCGTGACGGATGCGGACGTGCTTCAGGACCAGGTAGCCCTCCATGCCCTCCCGACCGTGCTCGTACCCGAGGCCGCTCTTTCGCCGCCCCCCGTAGGGCGCCCCGATGATGCCGGCGTCCACGCAGTTCACCCCGACGCTGCCGAAGGAGAGTTGTTTCCCGAGGGTCATGACCTCGCCCAGGTCCTCGCTGTAGGCATAGGCGACGAGCCCCATGGGTGAGTCGTTGGCGAGCCGGATGGCCTCCTCCAGAGAGTCGAAGGGGGAGACGCCGATGACCGGACCGAAGGTCTCGGAGTTCATGACCAGCATCTTCGGGGTGCAGTCGGCGAGGACCGTCGGCTGGAAGAAGTGGCCCTTGCGGAACCCGTCGGGCCTACGCCCCCCGCAGACCAACCGCGCCCCCTTCGCGATCGCGTCCTCGATGTGCTGGCGGGTCTTTTCGACGCCCCCGGAGTCCGCCATGGGCCCGAGGTCGACCGAGGGGTGCTCCAGGCCATCGCCGATGGTGAGGGCCTGGGCCCCCCGGCTCACCCGCTCCAAGAACTCCCCGTAGAGGGGGCGGTGGACGTAGACCCGGTTGATGGCTACGCAGATCTGGCCCATGTTGCGGAAGCTGCGCCGGACGGCCCCCTTGACCGCAGCGGGGAGGTTCGCGTGGGGGGCCACGATCAAGGGGCAGTTTCCGCCCAGCTCGAGGGCCACCGCCTTGATCCCCCCCATCGTCCGGAAGATGTGCTCGCCCACCTCCTGCGAGCCGGTGAAGGCGATCTTGTCCACGTCGGGATGGGAGATGAGCGCCTCGCCCATGCGGCTATCGCCGGTGAGCAGGTTCACGACCCCGGGCGGGAGGCGGGCCTGGTCGAAGCACTCGACCAGGGCCACCGCCGACATGGGGGTCTTGCTGGCCGGCTTCATGACCAGGGTGCACCCCGCGGCGAGTCCTCCCCCGAGCTTCCAGCCCAAGAGCTCGACCGGATAGTTCCAGGGCGCGATGGCGGCGGCCACGCCGATGGGCTCCTTCTCGACCAGGCTCAAGAACCCGGGCTCGTCGTTGGGAATGGTCTGTCCCAGGACCCGCACCGCCTCCTCGGCGTAGAAGAAGAAGGTGCGCACCACCTTGTCGACCTCGCCGCGCGCCTCGTCGAGCGGCTTGCCCATTTCGGAAGTGACGGTCCGGGCGACCTCGTCGCGCCTTTTTTGGAGCTCCGAGCCGGCGGCGCGGAGGAACTCCGCACGGCGCTGGGGAGTGAGCGCGCGCCAGCCGGGGAAGGCGCGCCGGGCCGCCTTCACCGCCCGGTCCACCTCGGCGGGCCCGCAGCGCGGTACGCGGCCGATGACCATCTCGGTGGCGGGGTTCTCGACGTCGATGAAGCCTCCGCCGGAGGCCGAGTGCTCCCAAGCGCCATCGAGGTAGTACGGACGGTCTCGCAGGTCGGCCATCGAGCGCCTCGCTTTGGGGAGCGCCTTTTCTCGGTAGGGACCTCGGCGGGCGCCGCTCCTAGTGGCCGCCGGGACCGCGCTCCGGGGTACTACCGTTACCCAAACGGTGCGGACTCTCTGAAGTCCATCTACAGAAGTCAAATCGGAGGGGTGTTAGTCAGATAGCGGATCCACCCCCGTAGGAAGGAGGAGTAAAACTATCCAACTCAGAATCAATACTGATGGTAATTCATCGTAATGGTTAGTTATTTCGTGTTGTCGCAGCGAGTTCACCTACACCAACAAGGAGGCACCCCTAATTTTCGGCACGGAAAGCCCCCCGGCCATTCCCGGGCCTGCCCAGAGGTAGATGAACTACGCGATCCAGATCAAGACCTGGACCTGCGCTCCGTATGGACGCCCAATCCCGGAAGGGACCCCGGTCGTTCAGCGGAGCATCTGCTGGCCCCCGGTCACCGGGAGCGCTTGTCCGGTCTCGTACTGCTGCTCGAGGAGGTAGTAGAGGGCGCGGGCCACGTCGGCGCCGGTGCAGCCGCGCCCCATGGGGATCTTGGCCTCGTAGAAGCGTTTCACCTCGAGGGCGGTCTTCGCGCCCTTCACCTTGCCCGCCTCGAGGAACTGAACGAAGAGCCCGGTCTTCGGGTCCGACCAGAGTGGGCCCTCGAAGAAGTTCCCCGGGCAGATGGAGTTCACCTTGATCCCGTCCTCCAAGAGTTCGAGGGCGTAGCTCTGGGTGAGCCCAATCCCTGCGAACTTCGAGCCGGCGTAGGCGCCGTTCCGGCTCGAGCCGGCGAGTCCCGACTTCGAGTTTACCTGGACGATGTCCGACCAGTACTCGGGCCGGGCGGCGTGCTGGCGGGAGAGCACCGGCGCGGCGTTTTGCACGCACAGGAAGTAGCCCTTGTAGTTGACGGAGGTGACGAGGTCGAAGTCCTCCTCGCTCTGGGTCTTCACCGATCCCGCCCGGAGCACTCCGGCGTTGGCGACGAGCAGATCGAATCCGCCGTAGGTGCGGACCACCCGCTCGATCATCCCCGCCAAGGAGCTCGCGTCGGTCACGTCCACCGAGAGGCCGAGGGCGCGCCCCGGAAGATCTCCCGAGAGAGAGGCGGCCGCCGCGGTCACCCGTGGCAGGTCCACGTCGGCGAGGACCGCCACGCCGCCCTCGGACACGAACGACCTCGCGATCTCGAGCCCCAGCCCCTGGGCCGCGCCGGTGATGACCGCGATCCGCCCGGCGGCGCGCCCCGCCGATCCGGCCCGGGCGACCCCTTTCCGGTAGGCCTCGACCTCCCAGTTCTCGATGAAGCGACGGTGCCCTTCGCTGAGGGCGTGCACCCCGCCGAGCCGGGCCGCGCCGACCATCACCTCCACGGCGTCCCTGAACAGGTGGCGGCAGTTCTGGGCTCCGGTCGCTCCTTCGCCCGCGCAGAAGATCCCCACCCCGGGGACGATTACCACCTTGGGGAGAAACCCGGTCCTGGCCCGGTGGTCGCTCACCGCGGCCCTGAGGCGGCCGAGCAGGGCCTCCTCGTCCTCCGCCTCGAGGGCCTCGAACCACAGGGGGAAGGAGTTGCAGTAGACGATCTGGTCGGGAGAGAGGGGGCCCAGGGCGGTGGCGGCCCGGGCCGCATCGGAGGCAGCGAACGAGAGCGCCTCGTCGCCGTCCTCGAGGGCGAGGGCCGGCAGCCGCGGGCCCTCGGCCAACAGGCCCCGCAAGGTCGGGGCGATCTTGAGGATCTGCCCCTTCCCGTCGGCGCGCCGCGGGGGCGCCCCTTCGCGAAAGGGTGCCCTCGGTGCGGCGGCGATCCGCCGGGCGACGGTCTCGAGGAGCCACTCGGTGGTCTGTCGCAGGGCCTGAGGATCGTCGCCCCCGACGATCAACCCGTGGTTCTCGAGGAGCACCGCCCGCGGCCTGCGGCCGTGGGCCTGCTCATGGGCGGCGAGGCGTTTGGCGAGCGTTTGGGCGAGAAGGAAGCCCGGGTCGACGAACGGAACCCAGAGCACCTCGCCCCCAAAAAGTTCCGAGGCGATCTCTTCCCCGCGGGTGCAGCAGGTCACTTCGTTCGCCAGGGTCGCATGGGTGTGGACCACGTACTGCCCGGGCATGAGGTGGTGGAGGAGGGCCTCGACCGAGGGCCGCTGATTCCGCTCCGGCTCGAGCCGGGAGGCGTACAGGGCCCGCTTGTAGGCGATCTCGCGGGCGTCGCGCTCGGCCGGAAGGTCGGCCTTCGCGAGCGCCTCGAGGTCTCGGCGATCCAGGGCGACGAAGCCCTCGCGGTCGATGGTCGAGAGGGCCGAGCCGCTCGCCTTCACGAAGAGGACGTCTCGGACCTTGACCGAGGTGTTGCCCCCTCCCGCCAGGACCAGGCTCGGATCGGAGCCGAAGTACCGGGAGAGGAGGACGAGCCGATCGAGGGGCTCGGCGACATCGGCGAATGAAGGAAAGGAGAGGGCGGAGGTCATGGCGAGGGGATCTGTCGAGCGAGGGGGCGGATGCTGTCAAGTCGGTCAACGGGGGGTGACGATGAGGGAGGGAACCTGTTCCTCCTCCGGGCCGCGGCTTCCGGGGGCTTGTCCCCGGCGCGAGAAGGCCTTCTCCACGAGCCTCCTCGCGAAGGGGATCGAGGCGCCAGGAAGCCCGGCGGCGACGGCGCGCCCCGCCGCCGCCGCCGCCCGCGCCCAGGCCACCTCGCCCCGTTCCTGGAGGTGGTCCGCCAGGGCGAAAAGGCGCGATGAGAGCCTGTTCCGCCGGGCCGGGTCGAGGTACTCCTCGACCGCGTCCGCGAGGACGCGATCGAGCTGCGCGGCGCGCTGTCGCTCGTCCAGGTAGAGGGGCGAGACCTGCACCTCGTCGAAGCGGGCGGCCAGCCGGCGCAGAAAGTCCTCTGCCGGCAGCCAGCTCAAGAAGACCTTGAGCTCGTGCAGCCCACCGGAGGCGGCGAGGGCCTCCCGTTCCTCCTGGTCGGTGAGGGGGGGCACGAGGGCGCCCGGGGCGGGGGCCTGGGTGGCCGGGCCGAGCTTTTGGAGCCACAGGTCGGCCCCCTCCGGCACGTGCTGTCCGGTGCGCTCGTTCGCGGCTCGGGCTTCCGCGATCCAGGCGTGGACCCGGTCGCGCGGGGCCTCGGACACCCCCACCTCCGCACCGCGCTCCAGGATGTCCTTCGCGAAGGCGCGCCACTCCTTGCGGCCCACGAGCCCCACCCGCAAGGAGAGGAGGCCGCGCTCGTCGGACAGCACCGCCTGGCCGACCTCGATGCCCCGCCCGGGCAAATTGCGGGGCAACCAGACGGCCCGCTCGCCGTGGCCGTCCGGGGCGGAGGCGAGGGCGGGGAGGGCCGGCTCGGGGGGGGGCGGGGCGGGGACCAAGGGAGGGGGCCTCGGAGCCTCCGGGACCTCCACCCCACGGGTGCGCAGGACGTGCAGGCAGCGCTTCGCCTCCTTGGCCACCTCCCTTCCCGCGTGGAGGGCGAGCGCCGAGAGCAGGTCCACCCGGGAGGAAGCGAGCGCGGCCCGGGTCAGGGCCAGCGCCAGGGGAGCGGGCAGGCTCACCACCTCCTCCGGCTTCGCCCGGGCGAGCACCATGAGGATCCGGGCCGCCCGGCCGGCTTCCTCCCGCGGGACCCCGGCCCGGGTGGCGATCTCTTGGCTCTCGACGTTCGGGTCGCGCAAGAGCGCGAGGAGCTCTTCTGGATCGAGGTTCGGCATGTGCGCGGAATCTACCTTGCCGGCCGGCCCGAGGCGACCGCCTCGTCTCCCAAGGCCACCTTCCCCTTAGGCGGTCCGGGTCAGCTGCGGGCGCACCGGCGGGCGGTGCCGGGAGGCCTGGGCGCCGAGGACCTTCGCCAGGTACTGACCGGTGAAGCTGTGGCGGCAGCGGGAGAGGTCCTCCGGGGTTCCCTCCGCGAGGATCCGCCCCCCCTCGTCGCCGCCCTCGGGGCCGAGATCGAGGATCCAGTCAGCGCACTTGATGACGTCGAGGTTGTGTTCGATCACCACCACCGTGTTGCCGGCGTCGACCAGCCGGTCGAGCACGTGAAGGAGCCGTTTCACGTCCTCGAAGTGGAGGCCGGTGGTGGGTTCGTCGAGGATGTAGAGGGTCCGGCCGGTGCCCACCCGGGCGAGCTCGCGCGACAGCTTGATCCGCTGCGCCTCGCCGCCGGAGAGGGTGGGCGAGGGCTGCCCGAGCTTGATGTAGCCGAGCCCCACGTCCTCGAGGGTGCGCAGCACCCGGGCGATCTCGCGGTGGTGCTCGAAGAGCTCCAAGGCCTCGGACACCGAGAGGTCGAGGACCTCGGCGATGTTCTTCCCCTTGAAGGTGACGCGCAGGGTGGCCTCGTTGAACCGCTTCCCCCCGCAGACCTCGCAGGGCACGAGCACGTCGGCGAGAAAGTGCATCTCCACGAGCTTCATGCCGTCGCCCTGGCACGCCTCGCACCGGCCCCCCTTCACGTTGAAGCTGAAGCGGCCGGGCTGGTATCCGAAGGCCCGGGCCTCGGGGACCTGGGCGAACACCTCCCGGACCCCGTCGAAGAGCTTGGTGTAGGTGGCCGGGTTACTGCGGGGGGTGCGGCCGATGGGTTGCTGGTTGATGTCGATCACCTTGTCGACCAGCTCGGCCCCCACGAGCCGGTCGTGCTTGCCCGGGACCTCCCGCGTCCCGTAGTGGTGCCGCATCAGGGCCGGGCGCAAGACGGCGTTCACCAGGGTCGACTTTCCCGCCCCGGACACCCCGGTCACCGCCACGAGCCGCCCCAGCGGGAAGGAGGCGGTGACCTCCTTCAGGTTGTTCTCGCGGGCGCCCACCACGGTGACAGCGCCCTTGTCCCCGGTGCGCCGGCGCGCCGGGACCGGGATCTCGAGGCGGCCGGAGAGGTAGGCGCCGGTGAGCGAGGCCGGGTTCTCCTTCACCGCCGCGGGAGGCCCCTCGGCCACGATCTCGCCTCCGTGGGCGCCCGCCCCGGGGCCGAAGTCCACGATCCAGTCGGCCTCGTTCATGGTCTCCTCGTCGTGCTCGACCACGATGACCGAGTTGCCCACGTCGCGGAGCCGCTTCAGGGTGGCGAGCAGCTTGCCGTTGTCGCGCTGGTGGAGCCCGATGGAGGGCTCGTCGAGGATGTAGATGACGCCGGTCAGCTCCGATCCCATCTGCGAGGCGAGCCGGATGCGTTGGCTCTCGCCGCCGGAGAGAGACGGCCCGGGCCGGTCCAGGGTCAGGTAGCCGAGGCCGACGTCGAGCAGGAACTTGAGCCGGTTGCGGATCTCCTTCAAGAGCTCCTCGGCGATCCGGGCCTCGTTCCCCTTGAGCGAAAGCTCGGAGAGCCAGCGATGGGCCTCGACGATGGTGAGGCCCGAGAGCTCCACGATTCCCTTGCCCAGGATCCGGACGGCGCGACTCTCGGGCCTGAGCCGCTCCCCCCGGCAAGTCTGGCAGGGCTTATCCGAGAAGTAGCGCATGTAGTAGCGCCGCATGGTCTCGGAGGTGGTCTGCTTGAAGCGGCGCAAGAGTTGGTTGACCACGCCCTCCCACTCGATGCGCAGGCGGGCGCCGTTCTCTACCGCCTCGCTCCCCAAGAGGACCAGGTCGCGGTCCCTCTTGGAGAGCTTGGCCCAGGGGGTGTCGAGATCCAGCCGGAGCGAGCGGGCCAGGTGCTCCACGAACTCGAAGGTCCAGCCCTCGCCCCGTTCCATGCCGCTCGCCCAGGGCTCCACCGCCCCCTCGCGGACGGTGAGGGAGGGATCGGGAACGATGAGGTCGGGATCCATCTCCGCCCGGGTCCCGAGCCCCTGGCAATCGGGGCAGGACCCGAGGGGCGAGTTGAACGAGAAGGCCTGGGGGGTGAGCTCCCCGAAGGAGAGGCCGCAGGCGTGGCAGGCGTTCTGCTCCGAGTAGAACCGGTCGTGCCGCTTGTACTCCTCCGGGTCGATCCCCGGCCCCACCCGCTGCTCCTTGTCTGCGTCGGCGACGACCAGGGTCCCCTGGCCCTCGCGCAGGGCCGTCTCGACCGAGTCGGTCAGGCGGGAGCGGATTCCCCCCTTCACCACCAGGCGATCGACCACCAGCTCGACGTCGTGCTTGAGCTTCTTGTCGAGGGCTAGGCGGTCGGTGAGTGCGTGGACCACCCCGTCGACGCGCACCCGCGAGAAGCCCCGCTTCTGCACGTCGCCGAGCAGGTCCCGGTACTCGCCCTTGCGGTTCTGGACGAGGGGCGAAAGCACCAGGATGCGGGACCCCTCGGGGAGCTCCAGGATGGAGTCGACGATCTCCTGCGCGGTCTGCTTGCCCACCGGGCGGCCGCAGGAGGGGCAGTGCTGGACGCCGATGGAGGCGTAGAGCACGCGGAGGTAGTCGTGCACCTCGGTGATGGTTCCCACCGTGGAACGCGGGTTGTTGGAGGCGGCCTTCTGCTCGATGGAGATGGTGGGCGAGAGCCCCCGGATGGTGTCGTACCGGGGCTTCTCCATCTGGCCTAGGAACTGCCGGGCGTAGCTGGAGAGCGACTCGACGTAGCGGCGTTGTCCCTCGGCGTAGACCGTGTCGAAGGCGAGCGACGACTTTCCCGACCCAGAGACCCCGGTGAAGACCACCAGCTTCTTCTTGGGGATCTCGAGGGTGACGGACTTGAGGTTGTGCTCGCGGGCCCCCTTGACGGTGATGAACTCGGGCTCGCTCATGGGACCCTCCTTCATAACGGAAGGGTCCGACGTTAGCCAGGCGCGACCCGCGCTTTGGAAAAGGCGCCCCGGCGTTCCGCGCCCGGGGGGGAGGTGGTACATCCCTCGGGTGAGCCGACCCACGGTCGCCTGCGCCCGGGAGGCGGGTCCTTCTGCCGAGGGGTGCGCTTCCCCGCCCGCTTCCACGCCCACCGGTCGGGGCCGCGGCCGCGCCCTCCTCTTCGCCTCGGCGGTCCTCTTCGGCCTGGCCGCGATGCTCGCCAAGCTGGCCGCCAACGCCGGCATGAACGGAGGCCAGACCACGCTCGTGCGCTTTGGGCTGGGCCTTTCGGCAGCGGTGGCCGTCCTCCGCCTGCGGGGGGGGTTCCGGCCGGCACCCCTCGGCCTCCTCGCCACCCGCGGGTTCTTCGGCGGCATCTCGGCGCTCCTCTACTACCTCTCCCTCGCCCACATCCCCGCGGGCGAGGCCACCCTCCTCAACAACCTCTTCGCCATCTTCTCCGTGGTCTTCTCCCTCGTTGCCCTGCGTGAACGGCCCACCGTCCACCTGGCGGGGGCGCTCGTCTTGGCGAGCGCCGGTGTCTACTTGGTGCTGGGCGGGGGCGCCCTCCGCTTCTCGGCCGGGCCGTGGGAGACCCTGGCGATCGCCTCGGCGGTGGCGGGGGGGGTGGCGGTCACCGCCATCCGCGCCCTGCGCGCCAGGGTGAATGCCCTCACCATCTTCTCGAGCTTCGCCTTGGGCGGGATCCTGGTCTCCCTCCCGTTTGCGGGCGGGCCCTGGCCGGCGGGCCCGGTCGCCTGGGGGGCGGCGGCGGCCGCGGGAGCGGCTGCGTTTCTCGCCCAGGTGGCGATGACCGAGGCCTACGGCATCCTGTCCATCCCCGAGGCGGCGGTCTGGCAGCAGCTCACCCCCATTGCCGGCTACCTCTGGGCGCTCCTTCTGGGCGAGCGGTTCGGCGCCGCGACGGCGCTCGGGGTGCTGCTCGGGGTGGGGGGGGTCGCCTACGGAAGCCTGCTCGGCCACCGCCCCGGCCCCGGCGCCCGTCCCGGCGCGCGCGTCCCGGTCCTGCCGGCCGAGGAGCCGTGAGCCGGAGGACTTGGGACCCTTCTTTGACCGGAAGACAAAAGGGGCTTTGCGCTACGAACGCGTCATGAGCGAGCGCCCCACGATCGCCTTCGAGCCGTTCTCCGAGGATCACCAGGCCTTTCGCCGCTCGGTGCGGGCCTTCTGCGAGGGGGAGCTCTTCCCTCACGCCAAGGCCTGGGACGACGCCGGGGCCTTCCCGCTCGAGCTCTTCAAGAGGTTCGGCGAGCTGGGCTACTTCGGCATCCGACACGAGCCGGCCGACGGCGGCTCCGGCCTCGACTTCTGGTACGTCGTGGCCTACGCCGAGGAGCTGGCCCGCTCCGGAAACTCGGGCCTCAACATGGCCATGCTGGTGCAGGGCGAGGCGGCCACCCCGGTCATCGGCGAACTCGGGACCGAGGAGCAGCGGCGCGAGTTCCTCTCCCCCGCCCTCCTCGGCGAGAAGGTGGCCGCTCTCGCCGTCTCCGAGCCGGATGCGGGCTCGGACGTGGCGGCGATCCGCACGAGCGCCCGACGGGTGGGCGGGGACTACGTGGTGAACGGCTCCAAGACGTGGATCACGAACGGCGCCCGCGCCCACTTCCTCACCCTCCTCGTGCGCACCGGGGAGCCCGGGCCCAAGGGGCTCTCCCTGCTCCTCTTCCCCACCGACGCGAGGGGGTACGAGGTCTCCCGGGTGCTCGAGAAGGTGGGGAACCCGTCCTCCGACACGGCGCTGCTCTTCTTCGAGGAGTGCCGCGTCCCGGCGCGCTGCCTCCTGGGGGAAGAGAACGAGGGCTTCCGGTACCTCATGGCGAACTTCCAGGGCGAGCGGCTCGTGGCCGCGGTCGAGGCGGTCGCCACGATGCAGCTCGTGCTCGAGGACGCCCTGCGGTACGCCGGGGAGCGGACCGTCTTCGGCAGCCCCCTGGCGCGCATGCAGGTGTGGCGGCACAGGCTGGCCGACCACCTCACCTCCCTGGAGGCGGCCCGCTGGCTCACCTACCGGGCCTGCGACCTCTTCGCCCGCGGCGTGCCGGCCTTGCGGGAGATCTCCATGGCCAAGCTCCACGCCTGCGAGCTGGCCCAGCGGGTGGCCTACGATTGCATGCAGCTCTTCGGGGGGATGGGGTACGTCCTCGAGACCCCGGTGGCCCGGGCCTGGCGGGACTTGCGGATGACGACCATCGCCGGCGGGACCTCGGAGATCATGAGGGAGATCGTGGCCCGGGAGGCGGGGCTATGAGCGGCGGCGAAGAGGCGCTCGTGGTCTTCGTCACCTCGCCCAGCGCCGAAAAGGCGCTCGAGCTCGGCCGGACGCTCGTGGAGGAGCGCCTCGCCGCCTGCGCGAGCCTCTTGCCGGCGATCCGCTCGGTCTACTGGTGGGAGGGCAAGGTGCAGGAGGAAGGGGAGGCCCTCGTCCTCTTGAAGACCACCCGGGCCCGCTTCGGGGCCCTGCGAGATCGCGTCCTCACCCTCCACCCGTACCAGGTCCCGGAGGTCGTGGCGGTCGAGGTGGCGGCGGGCAACCCCGCGTACCTCGAGTGGATCGTTGGGGAGACGAGGTAGGAGCCCTTTGAGTGGGGAGGGTCCCCGGAAGAGCCGTCCCCCTCTTAAGAACGGCGGGGGCGGCAGGGGAAACTTGGGGGAGAGACCTCGGGGCTCTCCCCTTCACTTCTTCCGGAAGAGCGCCTCGAGGGCGTCCCGCGGATCGTCGTCGGCCGGTCCGGGCGCATCGCCGAACAGGGCCCTGAGCCGGTCCTTCGCCGCCCGGGCGCTCCCCCGCCGCCGCGAGGCGCCATCGCCGAGCTGGAACAGATCGCAAGCGTTGGACGACTCCTTGTCGACGAAGTGCTCGGCGTGAGGCTCGCGGCACTCGTGGGCGCTGGCCGGATCGTAGTGCCGGCAGTTGATGCAGGCGTGCAGGTCCGCATCGCACTCCGGGCAGGTGGTACGGCGACCCACCGGTCCGTCGATCCGCAGCTCCCCGCCGCATGCGTAGCAGCTCGTGGCCATGCGCGGGCTATCATATCGCGTCCGCCCGTTCGCCCATGCGCAAGCCCGTCCCTTTCGGCCCCTGGCTGCTCCTCGACCGCATCGCGATGGGGGGCATGGCCGAGGTCTTCCTCGCCCTGCGGGCGGGTGAGCGCCCGCCCCGCCCCTTCGCGCTCAAGCGGATGCTCGCTCCCCTTTCGGACGACGTGGAGCTCGTCACCATGTTCCTCGACGAGGCTCGGGTGTGGGCCCAGCTCGCCCACCCCTCGATCCTCCCCGTCCGCGAGCTCGGGCGCGAGGACGGCGTGTACTACATCGCCTACGACTATCTACCGGGGAAGGACCTGCGAGCGGTGGAGGAGCGGCTCCGAGCCCGCCGAGCCCTGTTCCCCGTGGGGCTGGCCGCCCACGTGGCCTTGCGGGTGGCCGATGCGCTCGACCACGCTCACCGGCGTCGCGGGGCGGGGGGGGAAGCCCTGCGGGTAGTGCACAACGACGTCTCGCCGGCCAACGTGCTCCTCGGTTTCGACGGCTCCGTGCGGGTCATCGATTTCGGGATCGCCCAGGCGGCCATCCGGGTCGCCCCGTCGCGTTCGACGAGGCTACGGGGCAAGTTCGCGTACCTGTCCCCGGAGGCGGTCCGAGGGCTCCCGGTGGATCGGCGCGCCGACGTGTACTCGCTCGGGGTGGTGCTTCACGAGATGCTGACCGGCGAGCGGCTCTTCGGGGCCCGCTCCGAACTCGCCACTCTCGTGGAGGTGCGGAGCGCAAGGGTCCGGCCGCCCTCGGTGCGCCGCGAAGAGGTGCCGGCCGGGCTGGACGCGGCGGTCCTGCGGGCCCTGGCCCCCAGGCCCGAGGATCGGTTCCGTTGGGCGAGCGACCTGCGGGACGCGCTCTCGCCGTACGCGGAGCTGGACGGGGGCCCGGCCCTGGCGCGCCTGCTGGCCGAGATGTTTCCCTCCGAGCTCAGCGCCGAGCTGTCGCGGCTCGGGCGGCTCTAGGTCCGCGCGGGGTCCCGGTGAAAAGAAGCTGCCTGGGAGAGCGCGGACGAGATCACCTGTTCGAGCTGCTCCTCGGTGTAGGGCTTATCCAGAAGGAAGATGCCCGGCTCGGAGTGAAGGAGGTCGAGGTCCTTCGCGCCGCTGTATCCAGACGAGATGATGACCGGCAGCCGAGGGAAGGAGGCGCGCAGCTCGGCCACGACCTCGCGGCCAGTCATCTCGGGCATGACCATGTCGACGATGGCGAGGCTCAAGGAGTCGCCTCCGCCGGCGATGCGTTTCAGGACCTCTCGCCCTCCGGAGCACTCGACCACCTCGCAGCCGCGCGAACGGAGGAGCGCGCCCACCGATCGAAGCACGTTCGGCTCGTCGTCCACCACGAGCACGCGGAGATGACCATCGATTGGCCTCATCCCTTGGGCGAGTGGGCGGTCGGTCGAGGCGCTCTCCGTGGCAGGCAAGAGGATCGACACGGTGGTGCCCTCTCCCGGCGCGCTCGCGACCGACACCGCCCCGCGATGCGCCCTCGCCGTCCCGTAGACCTCCGCTAACCCGAGCCCGGAGCCCTTCCCCGGAGGCTTGGTAGTGTAGAACGGCTCGAACAGGTGGGAGCGGGTTTCCTCGCTCATCCCCTCCCCGGTGTCGGCGACGGACACCTCCACGTACGGCCCCGGAGCAACGCCGAGCGCGGCCCCACCCTCCTCGTTGAGCCGCAGGCTCCTCGTCGACAAGGTGAGTGTTCCACCCTCGGGCATCGCGTCGCGCGCGTTGAGGGCCAGGTTGAGAACCGCCGCGTGCAGGCGATCCGGGTCGCCGAGCGTCCTCGTCGACGCGCCCTCGGTCCGAGAGACGACCGCAATGCGCTTGTCGATGCTACGCGTGAGGAGCGCCACCGCGCCCTCGACGATCTGCGCGAGGTCGATGCTGCAATGCCGGGAGGGCTGCTTGCGGGAGAAGGCGAGGAGCTGACGGGTCAGCCCGGCAGACCGGAGCGCTGCCTCGCGAATCGTGTCGACCGTGTCCAGGACCTCGTCCGAGAGCGGCGAGGAAGCCAGGAACTCCGTGCTCGCAACGATGGCCGTGAGCTGATTGTTGAAGTCGTGGGCGACGCCTCCGGCCAGCCGGCCGATGGCTTCGAGCTTTTCCGCCTGCCGGAGGTGATCCTCGACCTGGCGCCGATCGGTGATGTCCCGGCCCACACCCACGACGGCCCCGACGACTCCCATGGCGTCGAGGATGGCGGTGTGCACCCAGGCGAGCCAGCGCCAACCGGAGACGGTGAGCGCGCGCTGCTCCACGTAGGCGGAGTAGGGGGGATGCAGGACCGCGTCCATGGCTCGGGCAGTGCTCTCCCGGTCGTCCTCGTGCACCGGGGGCAGATAGTGCCGGCCGAGCAGCTCCGACTCGGTCTTGCCGAAAGTCCGACAGTAGCTCGGGCTCACGAACAGGAGGTGCCCGGCGGCATCCACCTTCACCACGAGGTCCGTCTGGTTCTCGACGAGCAGACGATACTTTTCCTCGCTCGTGCGCAGGGCCTGGGCCGCCCGAGATTGGTCCTCGACGACGCTCGCCAGAAAGAGGCTCGTGAGGATCACCACGAAGCAGAAGACCTGCGCGCCCACGAAGCTGTTGGGCCGGAGCTCGGCGGTCGCCGCGAAGACGCCGATGCCAGCCACGGTGGCCGCGAGGGCCAGGACCACGAAAGCAAAGCCGACCGCTGTGCTCCCCCGAAGTCCGTATCGCAACGCTGCCCAGACAAGCGGTGGCAGGACGAGCACCTCGTAGGGGCGCGCGTCTTGCTCGGGACGGAGGAACACCAGGTAGGCGACCGCCAGGGAGACCAAGAGCAGCGCGATCCCCTCGAGGGGGGCTCGTTGCAGCCTCTCCGCCCGCAGGGTCTGGGGCTCGCTCCAGGCCAGGACGAGCGTGCCTACGACGAGCATGCCTAGCCCCGAACCAGCCCAGAGGTGCCCCCAGCTGCTCAGCAAGGGCCGGCCGTAGACGCTCGACAGGACCGCGGCGGACAAGAAGGCACAGGAGCCGTTCGCCACGAGTGGACCGGCAAACACCAACGCCAGAACGTGGATTCCTTTCGCGAGCTGCGGTCGTCCACCGCACAGGTGGAGCACGATCAAGGTCGCGAGGGCGGCCTCGAGCGCGTTCAGGGCGGCGAAGGCGAGCACCAGTACCTGGGGCTGTCCGGCGAGAGCGTTGAACAGGGCGATCGGCAGGCCGGCGGCGACGAGGAGCCCCGGCCAGAGGCGCCGCCTCGTCACGAGCAACGTCCCGAAGACGAGGCCAGCGGCCGGCCAGAACACAGCGACGCTCGCTGGAGCCGGCGTGAGAGCGAGACCGAGCCTGCACAGCCCGAACTCCAGGCATCCGAATGCCACCAAGAAGAGGAGGGTTCGAAAGGCTACAGGGAGCCGACTCCACCGCTCGATGGCGTGGACGCGGAGGTTCCCGGCCACTCGCGCGAAGAGCGGAGCACTCATGGTTTCAGCCTGCTGCGGAGGGGTAGCGACTCGAGCCAACACCCATATAGTGGCAGCTGTGGGCCCACGCGGCAACGACGCCAGGGGACTGAGCTCGCGAGTCAACGTCGCCGTCGGCAGGTGCGCCTACCTGCGTACACCGTGAACGAACGAATACACCTGGTCGCGGCCTGGGTTGAACGCCTCCTGTGACGGCGACGAGTCAGGCTGGTCTCGTGAAGCGGAGGAGGTTCCAAGATGCGCACTCGCACCGGCTCCGCCGCCGGTGGTCATCGCGTTGGAGGGCGAGCTCCCGCCGAAACCCGTGGAGAGCTGTGTCCAGAGGAACCGATCGGCGAGCTGGGCGCGAGCTCGCAGATGGTGTGGCATCTCGCTCCCCGACCGCTGCTTCGCACGGTCGACGGGTAGTCGAAGCCGCCGGGACTTCATACGCCTGGCGGACAAAAGGGGTGCGATCGGCACTCGCAAGAGCACGGAGAGCGCAAGGAGCAGCTCGTCAGCCGCCCGCGCCAACGACCGCCGATCGATGGTGCGATAGGAGGCCAGGCCCCGGCTAAGGTTCCCAGGAGCGAAAAGCCCGGCCGGTGGAGCGAAAGGGAAGGGGGCCTATCCCGAGCCCAGCTCGAGCACGTTCACGAGCTCGGTCACCCCGGGCGACTCGGCCAGGTCGGCGGAGAGGACGGCCACGGTCTCGACGTCGAGACGGATCCGTTCCCAGTCCTCGGGCGGCACGGCCAGGAAGGCGTCGACCACCGTGGGGTCGAACTGCGTTCCGCGGCAGCGCACGATCTCCTCGCGGGCCTCCACGAACGGGCGCGATCGCCGGTAAGGCCGGTCGCTGGTGATGGCATCGAGGGTGTCCACCACGTGGAAGATGCGGGCCCCGATCACGATCTCCTCGCCCTTGAGCCGCTTCGGGTACCCGGAGCCGTCCCACTTCTCCTGGTGCTGGAGGACGATGGCGGAGGCGGGCCGGAGATAGTCGACCCGCTGGAGCAGGGCCCAGCCCAGCTCGGGGTGGCGCCGCATCTCGGTCCACTCCTCGTTGGTGAGGGGCCCGGGCTTCAAGAGCACGAGGTCGCGGACGCCGATCTTGCCAATGTCGTGGAGCAGCGCCCCGTGCTCGATCACCGTGAGCTCGGGCTCGACGAGCCCGAGGGCCTCGGCCAGGCGGCGGGCGTAGAGCGAGACCCGGCGGGAGTGCCACTGGGTCTCGGCGTCGCGGTAGTCGAGGGCGGCGATGAGGCCCTCGAGGAGGGCCTGGGTCCGTTGCTGGACCATGTCCTCGAGCCGGGTGTTGACCTCGCGGAGCTGGTCGTTCTGCCGCTGGACCTCGGCGGTGAGCCTCTCGTTCTCGCTGCGGAGGCGCGCCGCCTCGGCCGCCTGCTGGACCGTGCCCACGAGCTCCTGCTGGTGCCAGGGCTTGGAGATGATGCGAAAGACCTCTCCCGCGTTCACCGCCTGCAGGGCCACCCGGAAGTCCTCGGCGGCGGTGCACAGGATCCGGACCGCGCCGGGGAGGCGAGTGCGGGCCGCCTTCAGGAAGGCGACCCCGTCCATGGTGGGCATCATGTAGTCGGAGATGATGACCACCGGGTTCTCGGCGTGGATGGCCTCGAGCGCCTCCTCGGGGGCCAGGTAGCAGCGGGGCGTGAATCCGGCCGATTCGAGGATGCGGGAGAGGGCCTTCAGGATCAGCTCGTCGTCGTCGACGATGAGCACCCGATCCCCGGACATGGCCCGAGTAGAGCAGGGGCTTTTGCCGGGCGCAAGGCGCGGGGTCATGGAGGGTCAGAGTCTAACCAGGGGGCCTATCGGCCCGCGCCCCCAAGGACCTTGGACACCCGAACTCGGGACGGTGAGGGGGAATCCCACCGCCGCCCCGGGGCAAGGGCGAAGGCGCGAGGGCGCGCCAAAGGGGGGCGACTAGAAGCTCTGCAGGAACTCGTCGTTCGTGTCGAACTCCGAAAGCTTCTTCAGGAGCCGCTCCATGGCCTCGACCGGTTTCAGCGAGGCGAGGGCGCCGCGCAGGCGCCGGATCTTCTCGATCTCCTTCTGCGAGAAGAGCTTCTCCTCCTTGCGCGTACCGGTGGCGCCGATGTCGATGGCGGGGAAGATGCGCCGCTCCGCGAGCTGGCGGGAGAGCACCACCTCCATGTTGCCCGTCCCCTTGAACTCCTCGAAGATCACCTCGTCCATCCGCGACCCGGTGTCGATGAGAGCCGTGGCGAGGATGGTGAGCGAGCCGCCCTCTTCCGCCTTGCGGGCCGAGCCGAAGAGCCGCTTGGGGCGCTCTAGGGCACGGCTGTCGACCCCGCCGGTGAGGGTCCGCCCCGAGGACTCGACCTCCTTGTTGTAGGCGCGGGAGAGCCGGGTGATGGAGTCGAGGAGGATGACGACGTCCTTACCCCCCTCGACCAGCCGCTTGGAGCGCTCGAGGACCATCTCGGCCACGTGGATGTGCTCCTCGGTGGGTCGATCGTTGGAGGACCCGACCACCTCCCCCTTGATGTTGCGCTTCATGTCGGTGACCTCCTCGGGACGTTCGTCCACGAGGAGGACGGTGAGGTGCACGTCCGGGCGGTTGGCGGTGATCGCCTGGGCGATCCGCATGAGCATGATGGTCTTGCCGGCCTTGGGGGGGGAGGTGAGAAGGCCGCGGGCGCCCAGGCCGATGGGGGAGATGAGGTCCAGGACCCGGCCGATCATCTCTTCGGGCCGGGTCTCCATGACCAGCTTCTCGGTGGGGTCGGTGGCGGTGAGGTTGTGGAAATGGGTCCGGCGCGCCACCGCGACCGGATCCGCCCCCTCGAGCGTGTCGATCCGGGTCATGACCCGCTTCATGTTCCGAGCCGCGGCGAGGCCCTTCACGAGGAGGCCCGGCTGCAGATGGTTACGCTCCACCATCCAGCGCGGCACCTCGACGTCGAAGGGCTGGGGGAGGTAGCTGCGCTTCGCCTCGCGCAGGTACCCGTTCCCCTTGCCCTCGAACTGGAGGACGCCCTCGACCTCCTCGGTCACCTCGGGTTGGGGGACGACGGCGCCGGGCTGCACGACCGGGGCCGGGGCGCCGTTTGGGGTGAGGGCGCCCTGGCCGTTCTGGCCCGGGGCGGGTGGGCCGCCCGCCTGAGCGGGATTTCGGCCGCGCCGTCCCCGGCGGCGCCGCCTCCGCCGCGCCTGGCCTTGGCCGGGGGCTCCCGGCTGCGCCGGCTGGCCGTTCGGGCCGGGAACCGTCTCCACCTGCTCAGCTGCCGCCACCGGAACCGGGGCGGCCTGCGGGGCCCCGCCCTCTCCCGGGGCCGGGGTCTCTTCGTGGTCGCTCATGCTGTCGTCTGCTCCGACCGCGGGACGCTCTTTCGTCCCCCTTCGGTCCGCTTCTTCGCGTCTGGACGGCGCCTTTCGCGGAACTGTGAACCGTCTCAGTTCCGTGGAGCGCCTCGCCTGCGGCCCGACTCTGGCGCACCGCGCGCAAGCCGCGCGGCGTCTCCTTCACATGAGTGCCAAGAGCCGATCAACCGAGGTCGATCCCCTCGCCCCTTCCTACCTACGTCGAGGCAGGGCGCGAGACAACTCGATTTCTAGCAAAAAAGCCGGGGGAGCGAAAGAGAATGTGTGACCCGGGTGGGTGGGACACGGGGTGGTATCACTGGGCCGGGGGAGCCATCCATTCCTCGGGAAGCGCGAGCAGGGGACCCAACGACCCGTCCGAGAGGAGCGCGATGGCCTCGATCTCGGGTGTGGCGCGAGCGAGGCGGGCGAGTGCCGGTTCTCGGGCGGGGGTCCCAAGCTCGCTCGAGAAAGTGGTCCACCATCCGCCGTCGGCGCTGGCCCGGCGCACGACGGCCCCGTCTTCCTCGAAGATCCCCGCCATGGCCCGGGCCATCGCGACCGCGTCGGCGAGGGTCCCGATCCGGTCGACGAGGTGCCGGTCCAGGGCCTGGCGGCCGGTCCAGACCCGTCCGGACGCGACCGCCTCGACCGCTGCCCTTGGGAGCTTCCTTCCCTCCGCCACCCGGTCGAGGAAGAGCGCGTAGAACGCGTCCACCTGGTGCTGGACGGCCGCCTCTTCCGCCTCGCTCCACGGGCGCAGGATGGACAGGACCTGGGCCTTGTCGCCGCGGGTCGCGGCATCGCGATGCACCGAGAGCTTCTCCAAGAGCCCGCCCAGGTCGGGCTTGGCCGCGAAGACGCCGATGGAGCCGGTCAGGGTGGTGGGCTCGGCCACGATCGCGTCCGCGCCGGCGGCCACGAGGTACCCGCCGCTCGCCGCCAGGTCCCCCATGGAGGCGACGACCGGCTTGCCCTTCCGCCGCGTCCGGACCACCTCGCGCCAGACGAGGTCCGAGGCGAGGCCGTCGCCGCCGGGCGAGTCGATGCGGAGCACGACGGCTCGCACCTCGGCGTCGTCCGCCGCCCGGTGGAGCAGGGCGGCGACCGCGTCGGCGCTCGCGAGGACGTCCTCTCCCAAGAAATCGGATCCCCCGGGGCCGCGGGCGATGATCCCCGAAAGGCGGATCACCTCGATGACGGGAGGGATCCCCCACCGCTGGGCCTCGCGTAGGGGCTCGGGGCGGTAGGCCCCCGCGTTCGGGAGGTGGCGCCCGGCCACCCGGCTCGCCCATTGCGCCACCTCGTCGGGCCAGACCGTGGCGTCGAGGAGACCGGCGGCCCGCGCTTCGTCGCTCGTGAAGAGGCCCTGGTCGACGAGGGAACGGACGCGCTCGGGCGCGAGCCGCCGCGCCTCGGCCACGTCCGAGACGAACCTTCCGTACACCTCGTCGAGGATCGAGTCGGTCATCTCTCGCGCCTCGGGAGAGGGGCCGGAGCGGACCAAGGGCTCGGTGGCGGTCTTGTAGGCTCCGGCCCGCACCACCTGAACCCCCACGCCGATCCTGGAAAGGAGGTCGCGGAAGTAGAGCTCGGAGCTCGAGAAGCCGTTCAGGAAGAGAGGGGCACCGGGCGGGGCGGCCAGCGCCGTCGCGGCGCTCGCCAGCCAGTACTCGCGCGTGCCGCCGCCGGTGAGGTAAGCGAGCACCGGCTTTCGTTGCCGCACCGCGGCGAGGAGGGTGCGCAGCTCTTCGACCCGGCCCGGGCCGAGGGGGGTCGCGTCGATGCGGACGAGCACCGCACCCACCGCCTTGTCGTCGCGGGCCATGACGAGCCGCTCGACGAGCAGCGTGTAGGGGTCGCGATCTCCCACGGTGAGCCAGAGGAACCGCTCCGGCTCGAGGGCCCGCGGAAGGCTCACCGAGGCGAGCTGCGCGCCCAGGCCCAGGGCGCGATATCGATCGGTGGAGAGCCGCGCCCCGGCGATCCAGCCGGTCCGGCTCGCGAAGCGCTCCACGCCGACGGTGGCGCCGGCATGGGGGACGTTCAGGGTGAGGGTCAACAGGCCGCTCGTCCCCCGCCCGACCACGGGGAGCTCGCGAAGAGGGAAGTAAAGCTCGACCCCGGCAAGGACCCCCGGCCACACCTCCACCGAGGCGCCGGCCCGGGCGAGGGTGGCGCGGAACGGCTCTCCGTCGTCGTCGGCGAGGAGGTCGCCCGACACGGTGACCCGGTCCTCCCACTGGCGAGTGGCGAGGCCCAGGTCGTAGCGGGCGGGGAGCCGGGAGTCTCCGAGGTGGGCGCCGTTGTCCAGGGCGGCGGCGGAGAGGGAGAGGAAGCGGAAGGGCCGGGCGGTCGCTCCGATGTCCCACCCCCGATCGCGCTCCAGCGCCGGGTCGCCCGACGAGACCCAGGACCAGCCCAGGCCGAGCGACGCGCACCGTCCGTCGGAGAGGGCGAGCGCCGCCTGTGAGCGCTGGTACGGGGCCAAGGGGGCGAGGCCGGGGTGAAGCCACTCGTGGCTGTAGCCCAGGGCGAGGGGCCCGAGGCGGCCGGCGAGGTAGAGTCCGTCGCCGGAGGTCTCGCGGCTCTCCACGCCCTCGTGGAAGTACTCTAGGGAGAGGCCCCCCACGAACCCGATGCCGGCCGGGTTCACGGAGAGGGCGATGGGCTCGTCGGCCACGGCCGCACCTTGGGTGGGGAGGGTGAGGCCAGCCGGGATCCCCGACTCGCGGTCCACCGCGGCGAGCTGTGCCGAGGCGGGGAGGGCGAGGCCGAGGAGCGACGCGGCGGCGATGGGCGGGAGGAGCCGGCTCATGTGGGCATGGTACGGGAGGCGGCCTCGCCAAGGCTCTAAACCAAGGGGCCACCCCGGCTCGGGGCCACCCGCTATTCCCCTTCCGCGTCCTCCACCGCTCTCAGGTGCTCTTCGCCCAAGGGGACGAGGTTCCCGGCCCGGAACTCCTTGAACACCTCCAGGAGTTGCTCCTTGTGCGGCCGGACCTTGCCCAGGGGGCACTTCTCCCATTCCAGCCGCGGCTCGTCGCAGTAGCCGGTCCGTTTGTCGCCGCACTTCGGCTGCAGGTGCCCCCCGAGCTCGGGAACCGCGCGCACCACCTCGCGGCGCATGAGGGCCACCATGTGGCGGATCTCCCACTGCGCCCGCCAGCACAGCCTGAGGTCGGCGATGTGGAGCAGCTCCGTGAAGTTCACCATCACCTGGAAGTTCGTGGGGGTGGCGTTGGGGAGGACGAAGCGCGCGTCCTCCGCCGGAACGCCCGTCCGCAGCGCGTTCTCGTAGACCCGGGTGATCTCGCGCATGAGCCGGTCGTACTCGTCCGCGAGCCCGGCCTTCTCCCAGGTCTTCGGCATGACGTAGTCGAGCCGCTCCTCCCGGTAGCGGACGTAGCGCTGGGACTGCTGTTCGAAGGAGATGCCCACCCGGTGGCGCACGAACTGGTGGGAGAGGGCGCGCGAGACGCCCGAGATCCCGAACCAGAAGACCACCTGCTCGAGGGGCGAGGAGTGGCCGGTCTTGAGCCGCTCGCCCACGAAGTCCCGGATGGTGAGGGGCGTGATCCTTCCGTCCCGGATCTCCTCCCACACCTCGGCCGGCGTCTTGGGGGTGTAGCAGGTGCGGTAGGCGCCGTAGAGCTTCTGCAGGGGATCCCGGGCGAAATCGATGAGGGTGACCTCGAGCGGCATGGCGCCGGAATATATCCGGGCGCCCCACACGCGGCGAGGCCGGGCCCGCCGGGGCCGTGCTAAGCGGTACCCATGAGCGAGCCCAAGCCCCCCCAGGCCTCTCGGATCGAGACCACGCACCTCGTCATGCCTCCCGACGCGAACGCCCACGGGACGGCCTTCGGCGGGATCGTGATGCAATGGATCGACGTGGCCGCCAGCATGGCGGCCATGCGTCACGCGCGGCTGCCGGTGGTGACCGCCTCGGTCGACCAGTTGAACTTCCTCGCCCCCCTGAAGATCGGAGACATGGCCATCCTCTTCGCCCGGGTGAACGCGACCTTCGGGAGCTCCCTCGAGGTGGAGGTGGAGGTCTTGTCCGAGGACCCGCGGAGCGGAGCCCGTCGACGCTGCTGCGATGCCTTCGTCACCATCGTGGCGCTCGGGCCGGGCGGCCGGCCCACCCGGGTCCCGGACCTTCTCTGCCAGACCGACGAGGAGAAAAGCCGCGCCGACGGCGCCCGGGCTCGCCGGGAGGCGCGGCTCGCGAAGAGGGGCAAGGAAGGCACGATAACTCCTTGAGCGCCGCGCTTCTTGCGGTCCATCATCTGGCTCCTCGTGAGGCGACTTTTCCCCGAGCCCTCGCCGCTGCGCCGGGTTGCCCACCTGGGGATCGCCGCCCTGGCTCTCTCGGCCTGCCACCACGCTCGGGTCGTTTCCGGAGACGAGTCCCCCTACCCGGCGCTCGATCCGGCGGCCCTCGATCGCTCGACCCCGCCGTGCCAGGACTTCTACCAGTTCGCCTGCGGCGGCTGGATCGCTGCGAACCCCGTTCCTCCCGACCGGATCGAGTGGGTGCGCGGTACGGGCGAGCTCGAGGAGAGGAACGAGCGCCTGCTGCGGCGCATCCTCGACGACGCAGCGTCCGGAAAGGTCGATGCGCGGGACCGGTTCGGCCGCAAGGCGGGTGACTTCTATGCGACGTGCATGGACGAGGCCGGCGTCGAGGCCAGCGGGTTGGCGAACCTCCAGGCCGAGTGGTCGCGGCTCGACGCGGCCCAGGACCGGGCGGAGGTGGCGAGCGAGCTCGCGCGGCTGGAAGCTTTGGGGCTTCACGTCCCCTTCGCCCTGTCCGCCCGCCCCGACCCGGCCGACCGCGAGCGGGCTCTGCTCGTGCTCGGGGTGGACGGCGCGGGCCCGGCCGGGGGTGAGGTCGTCCCCCTCGGGCCGGCTTCGCTCGAGGCGTACGGTGCCCACGCCCGAGCGGCGCTCCGGCTAGGGGGTCTTCCCCCGGACGAGGCCGACCGGGAGGCGGAGGCGGCGCTCGAGGTGGAGCGGGCCCTCCTCCTCGCGCCCGAGGAGGATCCCGGCGCGCCGGCCAGGGAGCCGGTGCGGGTGGACCGGTCTGGGCTCGAAGGCCTCGCTCCGGGCTTCCCCTGGGAGCGGCTCTTCGAGTCGATCGGCGCGGAGCACCTCCCGGTCTTGGGTGTCGCCGATGTCGGCGCCGCGGCCCGGGCCGGACGGGTCTTCGCGGAGGCGCCCATCGACGGCTGGAAGGCGTACCTGCGCCTCCACCTCTCGGACGCGCTTTCGGCGGATCGCGCCCTGCCCACGGCGCTCGAGGCCGAGTGGCTCGGGTTTCGAAGGGCGCTTCTGCCGGCGCCCTTGGAGCCGCGTCCGCGCTGGAAGCACTGCGTGGAGGTGACCGCGCGGGTCTTCGCCTTCGCCACGGGCGAGACGTTCGCCTGGAGGCATCTCGGGGTGTCCGGTCGGGAGCGCGCCGAGGCGCTCGTGAGGCAGGTCCTCCGCGGCGCGCGCAGGGCGATCTGGTTCGCGCCCTGGATGGACGGGCCGACGCGCACGCGCGCGGCGGACAAGCTCGAGGGGATGGCCGGCCAGGTGGGGTTCCCGGATGCCGGGATCCCCGACTACAACGACCTCAAGGTGGGACGGGACTCGTACTTCCGCAACCTCCTGTCGGCGGGGCGCTTCGCGGTGGCGAGGGAGGTGGGGCGGGCGGGCTTGCCCCTGGGCCCTTCCGACTGGCTCATCGGGCCTTTCTCGGCTCTGCCTGCCTACTCGCCGGGGCGGAACATCCTCACCGTCCCGGCCGGTGCGCTCCAGCCCCCCCTCTACATCGCAGACGCGCCCGCCGCGGTGATCCTCGGGGCGGCGGGGACGGCCGTCGCCCGGCCGCTCATCGAGGCGATCGTGGGAGAGGGGCGTCACCGGGGGCCGAACGGGAGCTTGGACGACTGGTGGACCCCCGAGACCCAGGACTCGTTTTCCACCCGGCTCTCGTGCCTGGCGGACGAGTACGCCTCTTACGAGCCGGGGCGCGGCCAGGGGCTCGAGAGGAACTGGACCGCGGCCGAGGCGTTCTCGGAGGAGGCCGCGGTCCGGGTGGCCTACGAGGCCCTGCAGGCCGAGCGGGTGGCCCGGCCCGCGCCCGAAAAGAGGCTCCTCGGATTCACCGCCGACCAGCAGTTCTTCCTGGGGTACGCGCAGTCGCTCTGCACGGCGGTCGGCGCCGTGGTCACCGAGCCGGGAAGGGGGCGTGAGGGCCCGCTCGCGCGTCTAGCGGTGAACGGAGTGCTCTCCAACATCCTCGAGTTCGCAAAGGCGTTCCGCTGCGAGAGCGGGAGCCCGATGGCGCGTCCGCTCGCGGCGCGCTGTGAGGTCTGGTGAGCGACGAGGAGCCGCTAGGCCACCCCGTGCCTCAGCCTGAGCCAGAGCCCCCGAGCGTCATAGAAGGTGAGGTGAACCGCTCCGGCCTCGATTTGGGCTCCCGGCTCCAGGGACAGGGCCCTGCCCTCGAGTGGCGCTCCGTTCAGCCGAGTGCCGTTCAGGGAGCGCAGGTCCTCGACGGTCCATCCCTCCTCCTCGGAGCGGAAGAGGAGGTGGGCGCGGGAGAGGGTGCCGTCGTCCACCACGAGGTCATTCTCCGGCCCGCGCCCGAGCCGCACGCCCTCGAACCGGGTCCGACCCGGCCGTGGCGCGAGGAGGAGAGCCAGGGCGTCACCCGAGGAATCGCGAGACCTGCGGTCATCCGCGGCGAGGGTACCTCGGTCTCGGGGAGGGGGTCTCCACGGGCCGGCCTCCCAGACGAGCCACGGACCTTCATGGTCCCGCTCGAAGGCCTCCATCGCACCGGCGGGGAGCTGCCGGGCAAGCCAGGAGATGAGATAGCACTTCACTCCTTCCCTCCGTGGATGCGCCGAGAACATCATTGGGCGGGCCCTTTGGGGAAGTCGTATGAGGGTGTGGCAGGGGGAAGCCCGGGGGAAGAGTGTGCGCGACCCTCTCACCCCCGGATTCCCGCGGCCACCACGCCGGGCATGGCGACAACACCTCGCGTCTCCAGCTTGAAGAGCGCCCGTCCCAGCTTCTGGGCGGTCCGGTGGCTGGGGAAGTAGGGCGGCTTCAGCAAGGCGCGGACGGGATGGCGGAGGACGGTCTTCTCCACCTGCTCGAGCATGAGGGTGTTGTGGACGAATCCGCGGCCGCTCTGGATGTCGGTGAGGGTGGAGCCGGGGAAGGCGCCCCAGGGGGTGGTTCCGAGGGCAAAACCGTAGCCCGCCCAGACGTTGACCGCGACCGTCCCGTAGCGGAGGCGCCGGATGGCCTCCTCCACCGCCCGCCCGAGGTGCGGGTCGGCGAGGGT
>Ga0335071_10000457_pt1 | contig 45512 bp, 35 predicted proteins | sample Lox_Sample_15_FD_206724 | JGI IMG/M metagenome (GOLD analysis project Ga0335071, IMG submission 206724) | Soil microbial communities from Loxahatchee National Wildlife Refuge, Florida, United States - Lox_Sample_1.5 | ecosystem: Environmental > Terrestrial > Soil > Wetlands | place: USA... | reverse complement strand
TAAAGACATCCTGCTGCTCGTCTGGTCGAAGGGCGGCGCGTTCTATCGCGTCGTGCATCCAGCCGACCAGAACCAGCAGAATGGCGAGTAAAGATACGGCGGAACTCCGCCGAAGAGGTTGCCCAGGCCCAAGATGGAAGGCCTGGGCAACGGGGGCGCTCATCCTGGTATCCGGGGGGACAACCGGGCTGGGCGCCAATGTTTTCGAACCCTGCATTCCTCAAGTTGTGCGCGATCTAATCGGCAGTTTGCCTGAGTCCAATCCGATCTTCCTACCGCAACCAATCCATCTGGCTTTCCTACTCCTGGTCCGCTATACTTGCACCAATTTTCCTCCCCCTGGGAAGCCAAGCTCGCACCCAATAGTCTGAAAGCTCTGCCACCAGCGCTCATGCCGAGAAATTGAATTCGCGGCAGGAGGTTGAGCTGGATCTAATCGAAGAATCTCACCACCCAGGAACGAGGACGTGCGATGAACGAGATTAATTGCCCCCGTTGCGGCGCGGCTGTGCCACAGGACTCTGCCTTCTGCCAGACTTGTGGAACACCACTGGCCGCGCAACCACCCGCTGCGCCGACTGGAGGCCCTGCGCCGGAGCAGCCGGCCGCGAATCAGCCGCCGCCTGCCAACGCTTTTCCGCCACCGCCACCGCCTAATGCCTTTCCACCCCCACCCGCTGCTTTCCAGCCGCCTCCGGGCGCTATTCCGGCACCACCTGGCATGTATCCGCCTGGGACTCCGGGGGCCCAGGTGGTCGGCAACAACACAAAATGGGCGATCGGACTGGGCATTGCTTCGCTCTTTTGCTGCGGACCATTTGCGGCGGTGCCGGGGATATTTCTCGCCAAGAAAGACATGGACGATTTTGCAACAGGACGGTCGCCGTTTTTGAACGACGGATTGGCCAAGGGCGCCTTCTATCTGAACATTGTTTCCCTGTGCCTTTCGATCCTTTTCATTTGCCTGTTCTGGGGCAGACTCGGAATGTTCTGGCACCGCTTCTAACGCAACTCCGAAGTGGCAGCGCCAGCGAGAAGGAGAGCGCGCTCGTGCACACATATGGCCGGGTCGACAAGCTGGTTGCGATGGGAGTGCTCTTATCGGCCTGCGCCATATTGACCGTGGCAGCCTGGCTGCGGCCGGCGGCTGCCGGTTATGGAACCCATATGCAGCTTGGGCTGCCACCCTGCAATTTTCTGCGGCTGACGCACTGGCCTTGCCCGAGCTGCGGATTGACGACCTGTTTTGCGTGGATGGTTCGCGGTCAAATTGGCAAGGCGTTTCTGGCCAACCCGTTCGGGATCATTGCTTTTTTGGGAACGCTGGCTGCGATTCCGGCGGCAATTATCCTCCTGTGGCGAAGAATTTCATTCCGCTGCATCACCGAGCACGCGCACTTTACCAAGGCGGTTTATTGCATCACTGCACTTTACTTCTTGAGCTGGATGCTCAAGTTGGCGCAATTTCACCACCCGATTCATTAGAGATTGGCGAAGAAGGCTGCCGGGGACTCATTCGCCTCGGCGGGCCTATAAGCAGCAACTACAAGGAGCAGCGATGGCCACTCCGGGAATAGCGTTGATCTGCCCGCAGGGACACGGGGCGGGCGTCTCAGGAGCGCAATTCTGCACCTCCTGCGGCGTGCGTTTGGTGGACGGCGCAACCCCGGGACCAACAGCGGCTGCGCCTCTGGAGCCGCAACCTGTCGCGGCTTCAACTCCTCAGCCTGTTGCGATCGCTGCGGCCATAGCTCAACCGGCTCCGGCCGAAACAAGCCCGGCGATGCCTGCGGCTGAATGGCAGCCGGTGGCCGTTCAGGGGCAGGCCGTGGCAGTTGCGGTGCCGCAACCACTTGCCCAGGCAAATCCAGAGACTCACGCAGAAGCGCCCCCTGCCCCCATCAACATTCCGGCAACGAAGAGCTGCAAGTTGTGCGGCGGCAGCGGGGTTGGCCTCAACGCGGCCGAAGATGTGTGCCCGGAATGCGCCTGGCTACGTCCATTGCTCCCCGGCTATCGAATCGATCGCTCGGTGTTTCTATGGAAGCAGGACGGGCAGGCGATGGCAAAGCTGCAGAGCCTGCCTGCACTGCATGCGGCTGTGCGTGCAGTTTCTGACAAGGTGGGCCGGCCATGGATCGAGTCCACCTTCAACGCCGTTCGCCTTGGTCCGCGACAGTTACCCGACGTATGGAAGCAGGCGGTCCTGGCCGCTCGAATCCTGGGCCTGCCCAGCATGCCCGACGTGTACATCTCCGGCGACCAGATGTGGAACACCTATACCTACGGGACGGAGAACAGTTTCTTCGTCGTGCTGGGCACATCGCACCTGATCAACTTCAGCAATGACGAGCTTCTGTTTGTTCTGGCGCGCGAGATGGGCCATTGCCGCGCCGGCCACGCGCTTTGGAAGACCGTCACGCGTTTTATTGCCGGCGACACCAGCGTGCACCACGGCCTGCTTTCCGACGGCCTGATCAACGCCATCAGCCCGTCCAAATTGATCCATGGCGCGCTGGACCTGCCGCTGATGGCGTGGGCTCGCCAGTCTGAGATCTCGGCGGACCGCGCCGGGCTGCTCGCCGTCGGCGATGAGGCTCTGGCGCGGCGAGTCCTGCTGGCCTGGTCCATACGCTCGGCGCGGCTGTTGCAGCAGTTGAATATCGACGAATGGATGAAGCAGGAGGCTGCAAGCGACGATCAGATGACGCGCATCTCCGAGATGACCACTTCGTCGTCGATGTACACGACGCGCCGCCTGCGGCTGCTACATGATGCGGCGCAGGAGAAAGAGCTGATGCGCTGGAGCCAGACTATCCAGCCGGTGCGAAGAAAGCTGGCGCCGGTGTCAACGCAAATGCCGGGATTGGGCGTTGGCACGGTGCGGTCGCAGAAAACAGCTCCGGCCGCGCCACATAAGACGGCTGGTGCGAATGATCCATTGGGTCCGCCGGCCGGCGCCACCCATTCGGGGCCTCATGCACGTATCGCGGCTGCTGGGCTGAGCAAAGAAAGTGGGGCGGCAGCAGGAACTCCGGCGGCGCCCGCCGGTTCCATCCGCGTGGTCTGCAACAAGTGCCAGACAGCGATGCAGGTTCCATTGTCGGTGCTTCGCGGCAAGACGATGCTGAACGTGCGCTGCCCGCAGTGCAAGAGTGTGTTTGTGATCAGGGCGAAGGGGCCGGGTATCGCTACAGGGGCGCACGGCGCACCGGTGGCAGCTCCGGCGACGGAGGCGAAGCCGGCGGTCAATGCAACCGCCGCTTTGCCCGCAATGAGATAAATCGGGGAATGGGGAAGAAGGGGAGGATGAGTCATGGCAGATCCTAGTGATGTTGTCGTTGTTGTGCCGGAAGAAAGCGCGGCTGGGTCCTCGACGGGGGACGGGACCGAGACCGGTGTTGCAGAAATCTTCGAGCCTGCGGCCGATGTCATCGGCGGCGGTAGTTCTTCTTCAGCCGATCAGGAAGTCGTAGTGATGGAACCGGTTGTGATTGAGTCCGCTGGCGACGGCACATGGGAGGCCGTTCCCGAGGGCGATCCCGAGGTTCTGGTGGTTGATCCCGATGAGGTCGTCCAAGGTACGGTCGATCCAACGAGCGAAACGACCGGCGATCCGACGGGAGACGCGGGTGCCGCAAGCGTCGTTGACCCGATCGCCGTCGCGCCGAGTGATGCAACGTCTGTTGACCCGACAGGCGAAGTGACAGTCGGAGACACCGTCGATCCTGCGAGCGTGTCGACGGGCGATGGAGACGCAACCGGGATCGATGCCACGGAGATCGATAGCAGCGCCTTCACCGGGGTCGATGATCCCACCTCAGCGGATCCCGACATCACGGGCAGCGACGCAACCGACACCGCAGATCCAACCAGCACCGATGCCACCGATCCTGACACGAGCGGCTCGGATTCGATCGCCGCGGCCGGCGCCATGGACGCGTCTTCAGACTCGACAGACTCGAGCGGAGACTCCACCGACTCCGACTCGTCGACGGACAACTATGCGCTGAGCGACGCCCAGTACAACGAGCAACAGGCCGAGCAGACGGAGGCACAGGACGTGCAATCCGGCGACTACTCCGGTGCATCCGATGCCGCCCAGCAAGCTTATTCGGCTTCGGAGGATGCGGCCAACGCCGGCGGTCCTGACAACACCGACGCAACCTGGCAGGCATCTCAGGACGAGAGCTGGGCGAGTTGGGACCAGCAGACCGCAACCGAAGACCAGACTGCGGCTGACAGCTATGCCGCCGCGGGCGATGAGCAAGGCGCCGAGGTTTACGGTGACGCGGCGCAAAACGAGGGAGAAAACGCCGACGATTCCGCGGCAGAGGGCGAATATGGGGGCGAGCTTGGCCCGGCGGAGGATTCCTCGACCGAAGATGCGACCGCGACAGACGATACATCGACGGTTGAGGACGCGACCGTCGACGATGCATCGGCAGGCACCGACGACGCGGCAAGCTGACATTTACGTGACGACTGAACAGGGTGTGATCCCTGCATACTGAGTCCGGGCTACGAATGGCCAACCGGCCGTTACAGGGAGTTCCGGACTCAACTGCCGCACCATCTCCGCCGCAGCAGAGAGGCGAACGAGCTGCGTTGCAGGGGTGTATGAATGCAGGCGTGGTGCTTGGGGTCGCAGCTGTGCTCCTGACGTTGCCGATCTTGCTTCGCGGGCCCGTATTCGTGGGCCATGACACCAGGGAACATCTCGACTTTGGGCGGTATTTTGCCGAGCAGTTCTGGCAGGGAGATCTCGACCCGCGCTGGCTTGCGGATATGAATAACGGCTTGGGAAGCGCGTCGTTCTTTGTTTATCCCCCGTTCCCATCGTGGGTTTATGCGCTGCTTCTGCCCGTCGCGCAAGCTGTTCATCTTGGAACCTGGCTGAGCGTTCTCGGAATCCTGGTTTGCGGCGGCCTCGCCGCGTCGCAATGGATGCGCGACGCGACGCGCAAGCTCACACCTTACCCCTGATCTTCAATCGCACCGGTTACCATTCTTCCAGGAGATCCCGCTTGGTCGTCTGGAAGGCCTTCCTCATCGCATTCAGCGTGCTTCTGCCGCTCATCAACCCGCTCGGGTCGGCGCTGGTCTTCCTCGGACTCGTTGGCCAGGCGCCGTCGCAGGTTCTCCGCGCTCTCGCGCGCCGTATCGCCATCAGCAACGTTATCTTCCTCGCCGTTTTTGAGCTGACTGGAGCGGCTATTCTAAACTTCTTTGGAATCTCCCTGCCCATCGTCGAACTCTCCGGCGGCATGGTGGTGGCGGCAATGGGGTGGGGCGTGTTGAACGAGCGCAGCGCCGGCGCCAATTCCCGCAACAAGGTGGAAGAGACTGAAGATGGCCACGATCCCGACACCAGCCATCTCGAGGAAGGCGTCTTTTACCCGTTCACCTTTCCCATTACGTCGGGACCGGGTACCCTCGTCGGCCTGCTCACGCTAACCGCACACATATCCAACAAGACTCTCAGCAAGAACATCGAGGCCCACGCCGGCGTCTTTCTCGCCGTGGTGGTTCTCAGTATCCTTTGTTATTTCTCGTACGCTTACGCGCCCAAGATCACCCGGGTTATCCCACCCTCCACAGCTCACGGAATCCTGCGCGTCGTGGCATTCATCCTGCTTTGCATCGGCATTCAAATCGCCTGGAATGGGCTATCGGCGCTGCTCGTCACGGTGGTGAAGACCTAGGCCGCCTCAGGGTCGGTGGCGGAGCGACAACGGTTCATGAAGGGTTTTGCCTCTGAACTCGGCCGCCGGATGACTGCCCCGGTGCTTAATCCCGGTTACTTGCCCATTTGGCAATTCCCAGCGTCAGCAGCATCAAGCCAAACGGAAGACACATTAACGCCACGATCAGCGCGAACCATCCGGCATTGGTGCTGGCGCCGATCCGCGAGTAGCCGCCGAGCACCGTTACCAGCAACAGAACAGCGAGTAGTCCGGCAGCGACCATCGAGCCGCCCCATTGCAGAAGCTGGCGCGTGCCGTCGTCGCGTCGGTTTGCGTTCCCGGCCGAAGGGTGCGGTTGACTTGCCGGCATGGCTCGCTAGCTTCCCATCGCCAGCCGCAGCATCACGTAGGTGATGACGCCGGTGACAGAGACGTAGAGCCAGATGGGGAACGTCCAGCGCGCGACCTTACGGTGCTGGGGAATGCGCCCGGAAAGCGAGAAAAAGAATGTGACCAGCACCAGCGGCAACGCCACGACGGCCAGGATGATGTGGCTGGCGAGGAGCGATAGATAGAAGCTGCGGAACGCCGCGTGAACCGGATAGCGCACATCGCCGTGCAGGGCGTGGTGCGCGATGTAGCCCACGAGGAACAGAGTGGAGAAAACGAATGCCGTGATCATCGACGCGCGATGTTGTTTGATCTTGCGCGCGCGGATAAAGGTGTACCCGATCAGGAGCGCGGTCGCCGACAGCCCGTTGAAGACCGCGTTCATCGCCGGCAGGAAGGAGTACTGAGTGCTTGTGGCTGCCGCGGGATGAACGTAGATCAGCCAGAACAAGAAGAGTGAGGCCGCTGCACTGATGGCGAGGATGGTGGCAACCGCAGCGCCTGTGCCGGAGCGGGAAGCGGAAGTGGGTACTGCGGTAGCCATAGCCTATTTCGCCCTGGCACACAGCATGAGCGTCGTGAAGAGCAGCGGCAGATAGAGCACGCTCACCTTGAGCAGATCGCGCGCCCGCATGCGGCTTTCGTCTTCGCTTTTCGCGCGCAGGATGCCGGCGAAGCGAATGGTGTAAGCCAGATAGATGATTCCAAGCGCGAGGGCAGGCGCGGCATAGGCGGGGCCGGTAAGGCCCAGTTTCCAGGGAGCCAGGCTCACGGGGATCATCAAAACTGCGTAGAAGAGCGCCTCCATGACCGTGGTCCAGCCGTCGGGATGCACCACCGGCAGCATGCGGATTCCGGCCCGCGCGTAGTCATCACGGTAGAGCCACGCGATCGACATGAAATGAGGGAACTGCCAGACAAAGAGAATGGCAAACAGCGAAACAGCGGGCCATTCGATTCGGCCGCGCGCGGCGGTCCAGCCGAGCAGGGGGCCCATGGCGCCGGGGAATGCGCCGACGAACGTCGCCAGCGAAGTGACGCGCTTGAGCGGGGTGTAAATCGCCACGTACGTGAAGGCCGTGAGCAGTGCGAGGGCGACGGTGAGCAGGTTGGTGTGCAGCGCGAGCCAGATTGCGCCCAGGGCGAGAGCTCCTAGCCCAGCAAGGATGCCCAAGGGCAGGGGAAAGCGCCCGGAAGCCAGCGGCCTGTCGGCGGTGCGCTTCATCAAAGCGTCGGTTCTGCGCTCGAGAGCCTCGTTGAGGGCGCCGGCGCCGGCTGAGACCAGGCCGATGCCAAGGAGAGCGTCGAGCAAACCGCGCTGCAACGTCGATATGCCCGATTGCATGGAACCCAAATAAAATCCGCCCCAGCCGGTGACCAACACCAGCCCTACCACCTTGACCTTGAAGAGCTCGCGCAGGTCGTGGATCAGGCGCGCGGTCGAACCGGGCGACGGCGCGTGGATGCTGTGCGCGTGCGCCCCGAGATCGGCTGGGTGCGCGGCAAGCTCGTGAGAAGCTGCGGCTTGTGCGGCGGGAGTCATGGAGGCATCGGGGGACTGGGTCTGCCGCGCGAAGGCTGCGCTGCGTCCCTGATCGATGATAGCAAGCAAGGCAGTTGTTCGAAGGGCGCGAAGCGGTTCGGCATGGCAAGCAGGAAGGAGATCCCCGCAAGCTTGCTCTCGCGCTGGTGCGGATTGTGAACGACGGCAATCCGCTTCGCTTCTTGGCAGGAGCCGATGCTGCGAGTGCTTTTGAGCAGGTGTTGGAGGCATCAAAGACTGATCTAGCCCGCTGGCGTCACCAGTCCATCTCCTTGGCCCACGAGGTCTGATTGCGGCCGATCCCGTGATCGATTGCCCCGAGTCCTCCGGCGGAAATTTGTTTTGACTGCGATCGCTGCAGGGATTTACCGTCCGGGAATCGGCGTCCGCCAGCCCCAGGCAAATGCAAGGCGCCGGGAGGAATGACAATGCGCATGATGATGCTGGTTCAGTTTCCCGTTGAACCGTTCAATACTCTGGTCCGGAATGGCACCGTTGGCCAGGTCATGATGAAGATTCTCGACGACAGCAAGCCCGAGGCCGCTTACTTTAGCGAGCGAGAGGGCCACCGCGGCGGCGTTCTGATCGTTGACGTGGCGGGTCCCGCGGATGTCCCTCGGCTGGCCGAGCCGTGGTTCCTGAAGTTCAACGCAACCGTGGAATTCAGGGTCTGCATGCTGCCGCAGGATCTGGGCGCGGCGAATCTCGAAGCACTCGGCAAGAAGTGGGGCTGAAGAGCCGAAGCCGATTCCGCCGGCAATGTGCCGCCCCTATGCCGCGATCGCTGACGATTGCGGCATAGGGTTTCGACCTGTGCCTTCAGGGCTGCAACTAACCGGGGAGGATCAAAGGGACTGATCATGCCCACGTCGCTGGAAGGCGTCGGTTTCAATCTGCTGGGATGCCGCGACCTGCGGCCAGATGGATCTTACGTTGCGACGAAGTTTTTCTGCATTCTGTATGTGCCACTCGTGCCGATTTCCAGCTGGCGGGTCGTTCCATCACGAAGGACTTCATGGCTGCCGTTTGTCCGCAAGAGGTATCTGCGGGCCGTGAAACTCCCAATCAACTGGCTGCAGGTGCTGTCGGTATACCTGTCGGCCGCCGCGATTGTGGGCTACGGGATGTGCTTCTTCGAATTCGCGGCACCCTGGCTCAAACTGCACTCGAATCTGATCGACGACGGGTGGGTCGAGGTCCTTGTCTTCGCGATCTGGATTTCGGTCCCGTGGTTTCTCAATTTGCGGCGACGGCAAACGGCCTTGGAACGGATGCGCGAAGGCATCCATTACTTTGATGGCCCAAGGTCAATGGGGTGATACCGGGTTTGTTCTTCCCCATCGGTGGGATGCCCAAGCTCTGAGGCAGTCCATGTAAAATGAAGATGAACCGGATGAATCTCTCCCCTCAAGCGGCTGCCGCCCAGGCATCCCGCGCCCCGCGGGAGACGGAGTCGCGGGCGGAAGGGCCATCGTCAACCGAGGCGCCCGTGATCCAAGTGAATGGGCTGCGCAAGTCGTATCGAACAGCGCGCGGTTCTCTCGACCTTTTTCGTGATCTTGACCTGCAAGTGGAAGCGGGCGAGATGGTCGCAATCGTGGGCCAGTCAGGTGCAGGAAAGAGCACGCTTTTGCACATTCTAGGTGCGCTTGATGCGCCTTCTGCGGGAACGGTATACTGCGCCTCAACCAACGTAGCCACGCTGACCACTCGAGAGGCTGCGGTGTTTCGCAATCGCGAAATTGGCTACGTGTGGCAGTTCCATTATTTGCTGCCTGAATTTACGGCTGAAGAGAACGTGGCTATGCCGCTTTTGGCACGGGGAACCCGGCGGTCTGAAGCCATGGGGCAGGCGGCGGATTGGCTCGGCGAGGTGGGTTTGAAGGATCGCGGTGACCATCGACCGGGCGAACTCTCGGGTGGCGAACAACAGCGTGTTGCCTTGGCCAGAGCGCTGGTCTGCCGTCCGCGCGTGTTGCTGGCTGACGAGCCGACCGGCGACCTTGACAGCACGACCGCGGCGAACGTGTTCGGGTTGATTGAGGGGCTGCACCAGAGTCACCAATTGACTTCGATTTTGGTAACGCACAACATGGACCTGGCAGTACGATGTTCGCGCACCCTGCGGCTTGAAAACGGGCAACTGAAGCCTTTAGCGAGCGGCGCGCATTTCATGCCCAACTAACCTGCAAGCGTGCTGTGGATTGGATCGTTTCGGTGGCTTGTGAGTCTTATAGGTAGCAGTCGAAGGTGGTTTTCCCGCGTTCGGGCTGCAGTGAGCAGGATGGAAGTCGACCGGCGGATTCAGAGCTGGTGACGATCGGGGGATGGCAGCCCCGGAACCATCCAAAAGAGCTGTTCGGAGCGGGGCAATTTCCCATTGTGCCTCCGGCAGCGAAGCAACAGAGGGCGAGAACGGGCTGAGCCGAGGCCGGCAACTCCACCGGACGGCTACCCCAATCGAAAGCCCTGCACCAGGAGAAGAAAATGTTCGAACGTTACACCGAAAAGGCACGACGCGTCATCTTTTTCGCGAGGTACGAGGCCAGCCAGTTCGGTTCTCCCTATATCGAGACCGAACACCTGCTGCTGGGGCTTCTGCGCGAAGACAAAGCGTTAACCAACCGCTTCCTGCGCTCTCATGCCTCGGTCGACTCGATCCGGAAGCAAATTGAGGCGCACACGACCATCCGCGAGAAAGTCTCGACCAGCGTCGATCTTCCCCTGTCGAACGAGTGCAAGCGGGTGTTGGCCTATGCCGCTGAAGAAGCCGAGCGCCTCGGCCACAAGCATATAGGTACTGAACATCTTCTTCTTGGCCTCTTGCGCGAAGAGAAGTGCTTTGCGTCGGAGATCCTGCAGGAGCGCGGACTGAAGCTCGCGCAGATTCGCGATGAGCTGGCGCGGGTGACGCAAGAGAAGGCTCCGCCGCAGCAACGTCAGCGAGAGTCGAGCCTGCTGGCCGAATTCAGCCGCGACCTGACTCAAGCCGCCATGGACGGGCAGCTCGATCCGCTGGTTGGTCGCGAAGGCGAGCTGGAGCGGTCCGTGCAGATTCTCTGCCGCCGCACCAAGAACAATCCGGTGCTGATCGGCGAACCGGGCGTGGGCAAGACGGCGATCGTCGAGGGCCTGGCCCAGCGCATTGCCGACGGCGAGGTGCCCAGCTTCCTGGCCGACAAGCGGGTGTTGGCGCTGGATCTCTCGCTGATCGTCGCCGGCACCAAGTATCGGGGTCAGTTTGAAGAGCGGCTCAAGACCATCATGAAAGAGCTGATGGAGAATCAGAACTCCATCGTCTTCATCGATGAGCTGCACACGCTGGTGGGTGCCGGTTCGGCCGAGGGTTCGCTCGACGCCGCCAACATTCTGAAGCCGGCTCTGTCTCGCGGCGAAATTCAATGCATCGGCGCCACCACGCCGGCCGAGTATCGCAAATCGATTGAGAAAGACCGATCGTTGGAGCGCCGTTTCCAGGCCGTGAAGGTTCCGCCGCCCAGCGAAACCGACGCAGTCAAGATCATTATGGGCATCAAGGATCGCTACGAGAAGTTTCACGCGGTCAGTTACACCGATGCGGCTGTCGAGTTTGCGGTCGCGCACTCTAATCGTTACATCCCCGATCGCTTCCTGCCCGACAAGGCCATCGACCTGATCGACGAAGCGGGCGCCCGCGTGAAGCTGCGCCAGACTTCGCTGCCGGATGAGATCACCGAAGTCCAGAAGCGGATCAAGTTCATCGTTCATCGCATGGATTCAGCGATCGCCAACCACGAGTTTGAAAAGGCCCGCTTCTATTCCGATGAGGAGCGCAAAGAGCGCGAGAATCTGCGCGCGCTGCGCGACAAGTACCATCTCGACGACTCCGCGGCGGGTATCGTCACGCGTGAGGACATCGAGGATGTGGTCAGCCGCTGGACCGGAGTGCCTGTCACGAGCATCAAGGAAGAAGAGACGCAGAAGCTGCTCCGCGTTGAAGAAGAGCTGCACAAGCGCGTCATCTCGCAGGACAAGGCGATCAGCGCGCTGGCCCGCGCGATTCGCCGGTCGAGAGCGGGATTGAAGTCGCCGCACCGGCCCATCGGTTCGTTCCTCTTCCTTGGTCCAACCGGTGTTGGCAAAACGGAAATGGCTCGCACCCTTGCCAACTTCCTCTTCGGCTCTGACAAAGCGCTGATCCGCTTCGATATGTCGGAGTTCATGGAAAAGCACTCGGTGTCGAAGCTGATCGGTTCACCTCCGGGGTACGTGGGCTATGAGGAGGGTGGCCAGCTCACCGAACGGGTAAAGCGCTCTCCCTACTCCGTCGTGCTACTGGATGAAATCGAGAAGGCGCACCCGGATGTGTTCAACATCCTGCTGCAGGTGTTTGAGGATGGTCAATTGACCGACGGCCTCGGCAACACCGTCGACTTCAAGAACACCATCCTTATCATGACCTCGAACATCGGCGCGCGGCATCTGCAGAAGAAGCAGGGCCTCGGCTTCCAGAGCGAGCGCGAAGACCTGGTCAGCGAGAAGGTCGAGGAGTTGGTGAAGAACGAGGTGAAGAAGACCTTCAACCCCGAGTTCCTCAACCGGCTTGACGAGGTGATTCTCTTCCAGTCGCTCTCCGATGCGGACCTCATCCAGATCGTCGAGCTGCTGGTGCAGCAGTTGAACGCCAACCTGGCGCAGAAGTCGATCACGATTTCGGTGACCGAAGAAGCGAAGAAGTGGATTCTAGACAAGACGCTCACCGATCGCAGCTACGGAGCGCGCCCGTTGCGCCGTGCGCTGCAGCGGTACGTCGAAGATCCTCTGTCGGAGGCGCTGATCGCGGGGCAAATCCCCGAGCGGCCGGCGTTCCTCGAGGTCTATCTCGATGCCAACCAGCTGTTCTATCGCCCGGTGAGCAAAGACGAGAGCGGCAGTGAGGAAAAGCCCGCGGGCGTCCTTCTTTTCAGCAACTAATCGGTCCAAAACCAGCAGGAAAGCCCCCGGGGATTCCGGGGGCTTTCCTTTTCTGGCGGCGCTTGACACTGGCATCGGCCTGCTTCGACACTCGGGTGATACACGAAAATCTCATGCCCGCCGATGTGAAGCCGCAAGGTAGATTCTTAATGAGCGAAAAGCAAGGGATCGAACCGATTGTACTTAGTAATTCGACGCTATCTCGTTTGCCTCACGCCCTTGCCCGCCCCTCATACGATCGCCGCAGGATAGTCCCTGGGATCGTCCATATCGGCGTAGGAGGATTCAACCGTTCTCACCTCGCAGTTTATCTCGATGACTTGCTCGAGCGGGGAGAAGCGAATCCCTGGGGTGAATTTGGAATTGGCCTGCTTCCGGCCGACAAGTCTCTTCACGATGCGCTAGCCCTTCAGGATTGCCTCTACGGCCTGATGCTGATGGATTCTGGAGGAGAAAGCTATCGCGTGATTGGATCATTGAGCAATCATGTCTACGCTCCAGATTCGCGTGAGGTGGTACTGGCGCGTCTCAGCTCGCCGGAGTGCCGCATCATTTCGCTTACCGTGACCGAGGGCGGCTACTTCATCGACGGCGGGTTGGGAACTCTTCCCCTCGACCATTCGGATCTGCGTCACGATCTGTCGCATCCTGAAACCCCGAGGACGTGGCTTGGCTACGTGGCCGAAGCAGCCAACCGCCGCATGAGGCAGGGGAGTGGGCCGTTTACCTTGCTGTCCTGTGACAATCTTCAGCACAACGGCGCAACAGCGCGGGCTGCCTTACTGGCGTTCGCCGGCGAGCGGAGCCCGGCATTGTGCAACTGGATCGAGTCGAATGTCGCCACGCCCAACAGCATGGTGGACCGCATTACACCCCGCTCTACCGACGAGCATCGCGCGACCATCGCGGAAACGTTTGGCATCTTTGATCGCGCGCCGGTCGTTGCGGAACCTTTTCGCCAGTGGGTCCTGGAAGACAGCTTTGCCGCTGGACGACCCGCTTGGGAGTTGACCGGCGTCCAGTTCACCACAGACGTTGCTCCCTACGAACGAACCAAGATGAGGCTGCTCAATGGCGGACACTCTGCGATTGGCTATGCGGCCGACCTGCTTGGCATAAGCACCATCTCCGAGGCAGTCAGCGATCCCCTGGTCCGCGAACTGCTCATCGCCTTCATGTCCGAAGTCCGGCCCACTCTCCGATCGCTCCCGGGTATCGATCTCGATGACTACATCGCCACGATCCTCAGACGCTTTTCCAATACGGCGATTCGCGACCAGGTGCCGCGCATCTGCTCCGACGGGTGTGCCAAGATCGCCAAGTTCCTTGTGCCATCGCTTGAGGATCTGCTGGTGGCTGGTGCGGATCCGCAGATCATCCCTCTGGTAATCGCCTTGTGGCTGCACTACCTGAGGGGTTACGACGAGAATGGCAGGGCAGTGACCATCTCCGATCCTCTACTCAATGCGATCAAGCCATCTTTGATCACAGGCGGCAATACTGCCGAGCAGGTGTTCGCAGTTCGGTCGATCTTCGGCGGCATGCGTTCCAGGTTTCCGAGCCTTGCCGGCACGATCCAGACCTCTCTCGATGGACTGCGCGCATGCGGAGTGCGCGCAACTATCGCAAAGACGCTCGAAAGGATCCAAGCCCCATGACAGTAGGCGCAGTGCCGACGAAAATCTCCTTCTTCGAGCGTATAGGGATGCATCCGGAGCTGGCCATTGGCTACCTCGGGCTTCTGCTGTTCATGATTGGCGATGGCGTGGAAGCCGGTTTTCTTTCGCCGCTGCTCGTGGATCTGCACTTTAGCCAGGCGCGCGTCGCGGTGGTATTCACGGCTTATGGAGCGTCCGCGGCGCTGGCTTCATGGATGAGCGGAGCGCTCTCTGACATCTTTGGCCCCAAGAAAGTGATGTGGGTGGGCCTGCTGGTTTGGCTTGGCTTCGAAATTCCTTTCCTGCTTGGCGGCATTGCGCACGCCAATTACCCAATCATCCTTATCAGCTACGGCCTACGGGGCTTCGGTTATCCATTGTTCGCCTACGGATTTCTCGTCTGGGTCGCTGCGGTCACGCCGGAGCGCTATCTCGCGACAGCGATCGGATGGTTTTGGTCGGCGCGAACCGGCGGCCTGCCGACGCTGGGCGCGCTGTTGGCGAGCTTCGCGGTGCCGCTCGTGGGAACCTACAAAACGCTCTGGATCTCCGTTGTCCTGGTAGCGATGGGCGGAATGATCGCTCTGCTCGGCGTGCGGGAGGGCCATGGGAATGCTCCGCTGTCGACGACGGGCGAAAAACCGTTGCGCGTCTTGTTTACGGGCGTCTCCATCATCTGGAAGCACCCCAAGGTCGGACTGGGCGGCATCGTCGCCACGATTACCACAACGTCTGAGTTCGGCTTCCTTGTCTTTCTGCCGATCTTCTACATCCATACTGTCGGCTTCACGCTGCAGCAGTGGCTCCAGATTCTGAGCGTCATGTTTGCTACCAACGTGATTGCCAACCTGTTTTGGGGCTGGGTGGGTGACCGGATCGGCTGGCGGCGGACGATCACCTATATTGGCGCTTGCGGCTGCGCGCTCACCACGCTCGGCCTCTATTACACGCCTCATCTCTTCGGTGCAAACTATGCGCTTGTGATGGCAGCGGGGATGGCCTATGGCATCGCGCTCGCCGGGTTCGTACCCATCGCCGCCATCATGGCCATCCTGGCGCCCGAATCTCGCGGAGCCGCCATGTCGATCATGAACCTTGGATCGGGAGCGAGCACCTGGCTCGGTCCCGCCCTTGCTGGCGTTTTTCTGCCTCTCCTTGGTGTTTCGGGTGTTATCTGGATTTTTGCGTTGCTTTACGTAGCCGCGGCTATCGCCAGCTCCCGCCTCCGCCTGCCGGGCGTCGCGCCCTTGCGCTGAGCCGCGCCGTGCCTTGGCCTGACATTATTGCTTCAAGCGGAATGGCTTTCGGTCTATACTTTGGTCAGCCCCCTGGACGGTTCCCGAGAAGCCTACCAAAAGCTGTTTCTCAGCATTGCTGCAGTGAGCCTGTCGCGATGCTCTCAAGGCTTCGGGGATGACTGGAGGTCGACTTGCACCAGCCTGGTCCAGACCCGCTAACGGCTCGCCATGCGGCGATCGCGACAACTCTGTCGGCAATCGGCCTTCTGATCACATGTTGTTCGCCATGTGCACGCGCTGCGTCCGATTTGCCTTCGGAGCGCACGCCGGCACGGCAGATTGTGACCACGCTGCTGGCCAACGAAGACGCAGCCTCGCGCCATCGCGACCATTACATGTATCTCTCCGAGGAGCGCTCCGACCGCACGGGCGGACGTCTCTGGAGAGAGAAGGTGGTCGAGACCAGCGCAGGCATGGTTCGCATGCTGATCGCCGAAGACGGCAAGCAGCTGAGTCCGGAGCGTCTGCAACGAGAGCGCGCGCGACTGGCGGGCATCGTCGCTGATCCAGAGGCATTTGCGCGGAAATCTCAATCCCGCAGGGACGACGAAGATCACGCCCGGGAGATGGCGTTCCTCGTGGGGCGGGCATTCAACTTCAGCAATGTGCGCGAAGAGGACGGTTATCTGCGCATCGATTTCACGCCCAATCCCAACTTCAAGACAGATTCGTTTGAACAGCGCGTCATGCATGGCATTGCGGGAACCTTGCTCATCGACCCACAGACCATGCGCCTGCACCGTCTGGAGGGCCGTCTGCTTGAGGACGTGACTCTCGGTTTCGGAATCCTGGCGAAGATCCGCGCAGGCAGTGGCTTTGACGCTACTCGCGACCACCCCGGGATGCCGGAATGGAAGACGACGGAGTACAACACGAGCTTCAGCGGCAGAATTCTGTTTTTCAAGTCGCTCGCCTGGAACGCGCATGCCGTTCACAGCGACTTTATCCGGGTGCCTAATGAGATCAGCGTCGCGCAAGCCGTTGCCATGGTTGAGAAATAGCTGGCGCGGCACCTGTCCTTGCACGTTGGCACCACAAGAACTGCATCTCGCCTGGCCTGCGCGCCTGGAACGCGGCTAGCCCCTCGCCATTTACACTGGTAAGCGGAGCAGCCTGTGTTTCTCGATCCGATTCTCACCAAAATCTTTGGCACCGCGAACGAGCGCCTGATCAAGCGCCTGATGCCCATCGTGAATCAAATCAATGCAATGGAGCCGGAGACGCAGAAGCTCTCAGACCAAGAGCTGAGAGCGAAGACGGCTGATTTCAGGGCGCGGATTGCGGCCCGTCTTGAGAGCATTGAAGATTCCGACGCAAAGAAGCAAGCCGAGAAAGCGGCCCTCGATGAGATCCTGCCGGAGGCCTTCGCGGTGGTGCGCGAGGCCGGATGGCGCTCCGTCAAAATGCGTCATTTCGACGTGCAGTTGATCGGCGGCATGGTGCTGCACCAGGGCAAGATCGCCGAAATGAAGACTGGCGAAGGCAAGACTCTGGTCGCCACGCTTGCCTGTTATCTCAACGCCCTTGCCGGGCACGGCGTGCACGTGGTCACGGTGAACGACTATCTGGCTAAACGTGACGCCGAGTGGATGGGCAAGATCTACGAGTTCCTCGGGCTGACTGTTGGCGTCATCGTCCACGATCTTAGCGACGATGAGCGGCGCGCGGCCTACGGCGCAGACATCACCTATGGCACGAACAACGAGTTCGGCTTCGATTATCTGCGCGACAACATGAAGTTCGAGATCAAGGATTGCGTGCAGCGCGGGCATTACTACGCCATCGTTGACGAAGTCGACTCGATCCTGATCGACGAAGCGCGCACTCCGCTCATCATTTCCGGCCCCACGGACCAGACCACCGACAAGTATCAACGCGTGCGCCAGTTCATCCCCCGGCTCGAAAAGGGCGAAGAGGTGGAGTGGCTCGATACCAAGCGTCAGCAGCAACTGGGGATCCGGCTCGCCGAAGGCGAGAAGTACCTGAGCGGCGACTACATTGTCGACGAGAAGCAGCGCACGATCGGTGTCACCGACCAAGGCTGGGAGACGATCGAGAAGGCCCTGGGAATCGGGAACATTGCCGACGCGGAGAACTGGGACCTGAAACATTACGTCGAGACCGCCATCAAGGCGCACGCGCTCTATAAGCGCGACGTGGATTACGTGGTGAAGGACGGAGAGGTCATCATCGTCGATACCTTCACCGGCCGCCTGATGCCGGGCCGCCGGTGGAGCGACGGATTGCATCAGTCCATCGAGGCCAAGGAGAACGTCAGCATCCGCAAGGAAGACCAGACACTGGCCACGATCACCTTTCAGAATTACTTTCGCCTGTATCAAAAGCTGAGCGGCATGACGGGCACGGCGGAAACCGAAGCCGCCGAGTTCGAGAAGATCTACAAGCTGGAGATTGTCGTAATCCCGACTAACAAAAAGCTGCTCCGCATCGAGAACCCCGACGTTGTCTTCCGTACGGAGAAGGAAAAATATAAGGCTGTTGCCGAGAACATTGCCGAGCTGAATGCCAACGGCCAGCCGGTTCTGGTGGGTACCACATCCATCGAGAAGTCGGAGCGACTGTCGGCGATCTTGCAGAAAAAGGGTATCAAGCATGTTGTTCTGAATGCCAAGTTCCATGAGAGAGAAGCCGAGATCGTAGCCCAAGCAGGCCGGCTCGGCATGGTGACCATCGCCACCAACATGGCAGGCCGCGGCACCGATATCCTGCTCGGCGGCAACCCCGAGTTTATGGCGCGCCAGGAACTGGTGAAGACGAAGGACGCGAACGGGGGCTCCAAGGCCCGCGCTATCAGCGTGGCCGAGGGCGCCATCAATCCCATGGCTCCGCCGGGATTCCTGCGCTTCTACTATCAGGGGCAGGAGTACGAGGTCGCCGAGCAGCACTGGCTTGAAACCTTCAAGGGCCATGGAGAGGCGGCACAGCGTAACCACGAAGACGTAGTGAGCGCAGGCGGCCTGTTCATTCTCGGCACCGAGCGGCACGAGTCGCGGCGTATCGATAACCAGCTTCGTGGCCGCGCCGGACGCCAGGGCGATCCGGGCGAATCGCGGTTCTATCTCTCGCTCGAAGACGACCTGATGCGCATCTTCGCCAAGCAGTGGGTGAGCACGCTGCTGGAGCGGCTGGGCATGGAAGAGGGCGTGCCCATCGAGTCGCGCATGATCTCCAAGCGCATCGAAGGGGCGCAAAAGGCCGTCGAGGCGCAGAACTTCGAAGCCCGCAAACATCTGCTCGAGTACGACGACGTGATGAACAAGCAGCGCGAAGCGGTTTACGGGCTGCGCCGGCAACTGCTGGAGGGCGTCGACCAGCGCGAGCTGATTCTCGAGGATTATGTGGGCGGAATCCTGTCGAGCCTTCTTGACGAGCATTGCAACGAACGCACGCGCCCGGACCAATGGGACTTCAAAGGGCTCAGCGCGAAACTCGTCGACCACTTCGGCTTCAAGATGGAGGAGACCCCCCTCAATCCTTCGGAGTTGAGCCGCCACGAGCTGGGCGACGAGCTGTTTGCCAAGCTAACCAAAGCCTACGAGGCGAAGGAGAACATTCTCGGTGCGGGCACCATGCGCTATCACGAGCGAATGGTCATGCTCACCGTCATCGATGGCCTGTGGAAGGATCACCTGCTCAACATGGACCACCTGAAGGAGGGGATTAACCTGCGCGGCTATGCGCAGCGCGATCCGCTGGTCGAATACAAGCGCGAGTCCTTCGACATGTTCGAGGCGATGATGCTGAAGTTCCAGGAGGACACGGTTCGGTTCCTCTTCCGGATGCAGATTCTGGGGCCGGATGGCCAGCCGGTTGAGACGATAGCTCGACCGAACCGCGTCGTTCCTGCTGCGCCGCCGGTAGCCAGCGCTGCGCACCCGATGGTGGGCAACGGAGCACCGCCGGAGATCGTGATTCCCACGCGCGCACCGTCGACCACAATCGACGCGCTCGAGAAGGAATTTCACCGCAAGAAGGAGCGCGAACTTGCCGTGGCCAGCCGCTCCGGCGGCGACGCCAGCCAGCCCTCGCAACGGCGCACCGGCGACAAAGTGGGACGCAACGATCCCTGCCCCTGCGGCAGCGGCAAGAAATACAAGAAGTGCCACGGCATTAATCAGTGAGGGTGAAGTGAGAAGAGAAACCGGTCATTTGGCGGGCGCGGCGCCCGTCTTATCCGAAGATGCGGAAGATACTCTTCTTTTCTTTCTCGACAACGATGCCCGCGGCCGCGCGGGCCATTTCGTGCAGAGCCTCTGAGATCGAAGAATCGGCCAGGGCCAGCGGCGTAGGAGTATTCCTGGTTCTGCGTGCGGCGGCGTAATCGTCGGGGATCTTCCAATCCGCCGGACGAGTCAGCGCTTTGGTAATCTGCGCCTCGTCGAATACGAGGTCGCTGGACTTGTAGCGGTTGATAATCAGTTGCAGATTCTCCTGGCGCGTCTGAAAGTGCTTCAACATCAGCCGGTTGGTGTTGCGCATCTCTGAAATACCCACCTGGGTGATCAGGTAAATGATGGAGGACGGCTGAAACAGGCCCGACTCCATCAGGTCGACCCGCGATCCGGCGTCGACGACCACAAAATCGTACTTCTCGCGGGCCACAATCAGCAGCTTGTCGACGGCTTCCGGTGTCGTTGGCTTCTCCAGCAGGTCGGTCGGAGCCGCCAGAACCCAAAGGCCGGAGTCGTGCTTGGTCACCAGCGTCGCCAGCATGCTGGTATCGAGGCGCTCGGGATTCTGCAGTGCGGGAGCCCAGGAGTAGTCAGTCGCCAGCCCGAGGTTGATGGCTACGTCGCCCAAGGGAAGGCCGAGATCGATCAGGAGGGTTTCGCTCCCGGTTTCCTGGGCCAGCGCCAGCGCGAAGTTAGCTCCCAGCGTGGTTACGCCGCAGCCGCCCTTTGCGCCGAGGAAGACCATCAGCTTGCCGGGCAGTTTCGACATGTCCTCGGTGCGAGGCCGATGCGTCGCGGCGCGCTCCAGCGCACCCGTAATCTCAGCGGGATCGAGGGGGAAGGTGAAAAACTCGCGTACGCCGGCGCGCATATAGCGCACTGCGGTTTTGGTGTCGGCCTGCGCGGAATAGGCCATGACATAGGTGCGGCCGCTGGCGCAAAGGCTGACGATCAATTTGAAGGCATAATCGGGATCGCTGTCGATGTCGACCAGAACCGCCTGATATTGTGCGGCGAGTGCCTGAGGCAGATCCCCAAGCCTGGGTGGGTAGGAGGCGAATTCCTTGAACTGGATGCCCTGGATTCCTTTTAGCGCGCCGGCAAGCACTCCACGGCGGTGCTCATCGGGGCCCAGGAGCGCAACGTTCAGTGCGGCTCCATCGGGCCCGACTGGAACCTTCGAAACTTCCGGCATAGCGAGCAGACTTCTCCCAAATGACTATGATAGTTCAACCGCTTGGTGCGCTGGGAGTTGCGGCAGGATTTTGCGAACCTTGGTACCAAAGGCGCCGAGTCTGCCACGGGAGATAAGCCGCTGAGCCTGCGGCAGTAAGCCTGGGCTACTGGGCGGCGATGCCAGCGACGGCAGCGAAGGTCATGTTTTCTGCGTCGCCGTGGTGCTGCTGACGCCAGAGATCGAAAAGCCTGCCGTAGCTAAGGGTCATATACTCGGCAGGACCGACGCCGAGGCGCGCCGCGGTGCGATCGATCCAATGGGGCTCGCCTTCGAGTTCGGCGTAATTGCCAATCGGCGTCTCGTCGAGCACGCAATGTCCTTCACCGTCGTGCCATTCTGTGCGCCATTTCTCGTAGCGGAACGCAGGCACCAGCCCGAGCGAACGGAAGAGATCGTCGAGCGCATCACCGTTGGCAACTTCGGTTTCGGTTTCGATGCGATGCTTGTGGCGATCTTCGCCAGGACCGTCGAGGGGCAGACGCTTGTGGGTGAGTATCCATCGGCCTGCGTAACCGCGAATGCGCAGGATCTCGGTCCGCGCGCGCAACTGCCGGTCGGGCGTGTCGTAGAGCACGTTGCTCTCGAAGCTGCGCGCGGTGAGCAGGCGGAATCCGGCGGCCTCGAGCCGTTGCCCAAACGCGAGGCCATCGGCAACGGGGAACTTGATTTCGGTTTCGATCGCCATCGGTACCAGCGAGTATACCTGCGCATGGCGATCGACCGCGGGCAAAGGTGACAATGATGAGAGTGAGAACTTTGCATCTCATCGTGGACGCCGGCGATCTTGCGTCGGCGAGTGCTGTGGAAACGCTGGAGCGGGCGGCGCAGATCGTGCGTCGCGGCGGTTTGGTTGCATTGCCGACGGAAACGGTCTACGGACTCGGCGCCAATGCGCTCGACAAAGCGGCGGTGGAGCGCATCTTTGCGGCCAAGCAGCGTCCGGCTTGGGATCCGGTGATTGTGCATGTTGCCGACCAAGCGATGCTGGAGGGGATCGTCGAGGAGGTTCCTGAGACCGCGAAGCGGCTGATGCAGACGTTCTGGCCTGGTCCGCTGACGCTGCTGCTGCCGCGTTCGGCCGCTGTGCCCGACGCGGTGACTGCGGGACGGAGATTGGTCGGCGTGCGCATGCCTTCGCATCCAGTGGCGCTGGAGCTGATCCGGCGCGCAGGAGTTCCCATTGCGGCGCCGAGCGCCAATCGATTCGCGCATATCAGCCCGACGACAGCTGCGCACGTGCTCGACGATCTGGATGGACGCATCGATGCGGTTCTCGATGCCGGTCCGACGCCGCGCGGAGTTGAGTCTACGGTGCTCGATCCTGCGACGAAACCGATGACGATTTACCGTCCGGGAGCGATCACCGCGGAACAGATTCAGGAAGTCGCCGGTGCGGTGGAAAGATTCAAGGAACAAGAGGTTGCGGCTGAAGCGCTGAAGGAGGCGATGCCGTCGCCGGGTTCGGGAATTCGTCACTATGCGCCAAGAGCAAAGCTGATTTTGATTGATGCCGGGGAAGCCGAGGTTGGCGAGCGCATTGCCGAAGCGATGAACAAGTGGCGCGATGAGAAGGCCGGCGTGATGCTGCCCGACGACGCCGCTGCGCCGTTGGGAATTGACGGGGTGCGAATTTTTCGCTGGGGGCGTTGGAACGCACCGGAAGAGCTTGCGCAGCGGCTCTATGCCGGCTTGCGCGCCTTGGATGCGGCTGGTTGCACGGTTATTTTGTGTCCTTTGCCAAGTGCCGAGGGACTGGGCGCGGCGATTCGCGACCGGCTGGAGAAGGCGGCGAAATAAGGCGGCGGACAAGGCGACAAGGTGACAAGGGAGCAGGGAACAGGGTTACAAGGGGACGAGGTGACAAGGGGACAAGGTGACGGGGAGAGCGAGAGGCGCAAGGTATTTACTGGTTAGGCAAGGGGGGCCCCCCCTCCCCTCCCCGGCCCCGTGTTTTCACACAAAGTCCTGTGGTGTTTCGAGTTCAGCGATGCCCGGGATTCAGGTCCCCGAGAAATCAGGAGTTACGCGCAAAGTCCTGCAGGAAAAGGAGCCGGCATCCGGGCTTTGGACTGGACCCGCTACGGGTTCCGAGACATTGAGGCTGAACCGCACCATGGAAATATGGTAGCGAATTGGCGGAAATAATCTGCAATTGGCCAAGAAATTCTATCTGTCTCTGGAATGAGACAGATGCGTCGATTTCTTCGCGTGTTTGGTCTTGACGAGGGTCGGTGTGGCCACCCGTTTTCTTGGGCAGTAATATACTTGGCAAAATAGCCCAGAAAGGCTAGTCTGAGACTGCCTTGACAGGGCTCCTTCCTTTCCTAATCGATGCTTCGTACAAACCGCCGCAGATTGGGCTGTTGTTTGCGTAGCTGCGATTGATTGACCGTGACATACTTGCTGACCAGAAACTTTCTTCCGGAAGAAAGATTTGTAATTGGTATACCAAGTCCGCTAGAGACCACGGATGCGGTATTTGCATCGTTGATCTCGACTTGGAACATTCTCTGGAATTCAGCCCTATTGCGAGGCGGTGGGCTTCCCGCCGGATGAATTGCGAATATTCCTGAATTCGATTGCCATACGTCCCAAATTTCTTTCCCGATCTCGTTTACGACCGTTTTGAACGCGTTCGCCGGATTATCATCCATTTGAGTTAGGCGATTGCCCACATAGCCGTAGATTCGAGGTACCGCCATTCCAAACGTTTGATTGTTCAAATAGAACTCAGATTTTTCCGCACCCGCGACTCTCGTCACTCCAAACAAAAGAGAAAGGACTGCTCTCACGGCTCTTTTTGATGACCCGTCTGCAGAAAACGGAATGATCACGTTGTCTGAGGCTGACATCGCCAATTCCGTATAGACCGAAAAGCTCGGATTACAGTCAATAAAAACGGCCGAATCTACACCGTTTCCATTCCATCTCTGCCTGCAATCCGCGATCAGGTCGCGAATCCAACTGTGCACAAGCCGCCAAGCATCGCTGGGGCCAGGATTTGTTGCGCGAGAAACCCTCGATGTTTGAACCTCCAGGCTCTCGTCGCCCACCACCAGCCACAAATTCTTGGGGATTTCCTGGTTCATCCTGTGAACGTTGACCATGTAGTCCGCCCCTACTTTCGGGCTTTGATACGGACTTCTGATGCGCTCCTCGATGTAACCAGCAATGGTGTGGCGTCGTGTATGGCCTGCAATTTGAGCGAGTCGCTTCTCTCCCTCGATAATGCCCCCCAGAAGCATCCCGGAAGCATTTGCTTGTGGGCAGAGGTCGATCACGAGCACCGGTTTATCCGGGTGTGTTTTTGCGTATTCCGCTGCCACCTGGAAACTCAGATAGCTTTTTCCCACTCCCCCTTTATTGTTCCAAAATGCATACACAGCCATTTTCGGTTCCCCCCGATCGATTTTGTCTTCGCCTTCAATGATCTCTCAGGGAACCAGTTTACTGGTAAGGAATTTGATAATTTTCCGCCGGTTGATGCTTTTACATAAACCGCTACTGGCCTAGGTTTCGCAGGCATTCTGGAGCGTTTCGGAAAAATATGTCTTCCGCGTAATTTCGATTGTTGCGGATGTACATGAAATTTCTGCCCACGGAACACGACATTAGCGTATTGACCCAATCATCGATCTTCTGCTCCTCTTCCACGTATCGCGCCGGCGAAGCCCCTGTTTTGATTTCGGCATACCGGCGTAAAAAGAAAGCAAGGAAATCCGCCAACTGGATTAAGCTCACTTCCTGAGAATCTCCAAAATAGGGCACGTCGACAATTTGATCGAGTGGCTCTTGTTTTTTCTTCTTTCCGTAGTATTGGCTGCTCCATTCAGCCGGTCTCATGAGGATGTCCGTAAATCGCATCTGCTCTCGATGTTCGTTATCAAAGATCAGGACGGTATTGCCTTTGATTCCAGCGAGCCCTTGACAATATTTCTGGAGCGACAAGACTAAGTGAAACCCCAAAAATCTCCACAGCGTGTTTAGTTCGTCGGGGATTTTTTGCAAATCGAAATCGTGGCTGTATCCTGCGCGGTGAGCAGACGAAAAAACGATCTTATGCTTTCGTTCGCAAAACCAATCCATTACGGCGGAAATTATGCTCGCTCGTTGAGGGCCATTCAGATTGCGCCAAGGCCCATTACCTGCGTAGAAGTTCCTTGTGTGCAGCTCGGTAATTTCTCTGCCTGCCAACTCAGACAGTTTGGCCAGAAGCGCGCACCAGTCGATTTTTGTGATGTGCATCCGTGTGGCATCGACCAGCACCCCAACCATCACCGCGATTGGTTGATCGCCAGTTCCGCTCTCGTCGCAATACAAGAACTTCATTGGTACCCCCTTTGACTTGGACATACCACCGGTATACCTCTCTTTCTAGAGGGCACACCAATAGCGAACGGTCCTACAGCTCGTGCAAAGGAAGTTGTAGGAACGGCCGCTGCTCTCGACACTTTTGTGCGCCGGATTCTCGCTGTACCTCACAGCGAAATCAAATCGGCGCTAGACGCTGAAAAAGCGGTGAAGCGAACGCGAACTAATGAACCGATCAGCCTATTTTGTCAAGTATATTATTGCCTTTGCTTGACTGGCCAGCAATGATGTGTTCGCGCAATCCCCGGTCTCAGAATCGAGACCGGGGCACGCGCAGGTGTTTATTTCTTGTGGTTCTCCGCCTTGGGAGCGACGTAGCCTTTGCGGGCGATGACATCGAGACCGCGCTGGTCGACTTTGACCTGCAGGCGGTGGTATGCGCCGTCGGGCTTGACGCCGTCGAGGGGGATCTCGAGGAGGTAGAGATTTTCAGGAGGCGCGGCGAGCGATGCGAGGCCGCCCTGGAGGTCGTTGCTGTTGTGGAAGAATCGCCCGCCGGTGCCGTCGGCCAACTCGGACATGGCATTTTCGCCTGATTGCATCGAGTCAAGCCGGTCCTGGCTCTGCTGGCCGGTGACCGCGCCCAGCGTTGAGTTGGCGCCTTCGCCGGCATCCACGTTACCCACATAGAGCCCGCGCACATCGAGAGCGTTGACGACGACGCCCGCGGCTGCCGCGGCGTCCATGATCTGCGACTTCATCACCATCGACTGGCCCGACATGGAGAGAAAACCCGGGGACAAAACAATCAAGAGGCGTTGGCCGGGCAGCCTGGCCATGGCGTGGACGATATTCAGGAGAGATGCAAGCGTCTCCCGAGAATCTTCGTCGCCGACTTCAAGAGCGTGCGAGGCGGCGGCCATCGCAGCCTTCTGAAAAGGGTCGGTGGCGTTGTCGAGGCCGGCGTAGATGTTTGCCGAAGACGGCGCCGCGTAGGTTTGAAAGGCAGAGCATTGCTTTGCTTTGTCGACCGCAACCTGAAACTCCATGGCATCGTGCTGGTTGATGATCTTGTCGGCGGAGTAGTAGTCGATGTCGGGGCAATACCCGGTGGAACTCTTAAACACCTGGTGGACGCTCAGCTTCATGATGGCGGAGTGGAGCGCGTCGCGATCGCGCGTGATGCCGGAGTTAGCGCCCATGAATGACAACACGTCGAAGTAGTCGCTATCGGGGATGGGTTTTTCGAGCCATCCGGTTGCAGCTTTCTGCGTCTGTGCGAGATCGGAAGAGTTGAGATGACGATCGTCGAAGAGGAGAACGATGAATCGGTGCGGGGTTGGAGGCGGTGAGGCGACGACGGGAGCAGCAGTTGGAGATGCGACGGCGGGAGCAGCAGCCGGCATGGTATTCGACACGGCGGCGGGTCGCGCAGATTGAACCAGGGTAAAGCCGGTGATGGCTTGGCGTTTGCCGTTGTCGGTGACCACGAAATCCTGTTTGCCGAGGCCGCCGATGGCGTGGCCGCTTTTGTCGAGAACTACCGCGGGAACGAGCAGGGAATTGACGCTGACATGGAGGGTGAAGTTGCCTGCGCCGGCCGGATCGGGTGCGGGCAGCGCAGGAGGCGGCGACGAAGCGGCAGGTTCGGCCGGCGGAGGGGGATTCGGCGGGGGTGCGGCGGATTCTGAGGCGACGCCGGCACCGGGTGAAGGCGGCGTCGAGCCGGCAATCTGAGCAGGCGGGGGTGGCGCGGACGGGGGTGGCACGGGCAGGGTTGCTTGCGGCGCGGACGCGGTTTGCGCCGCGGCGGGTTGCGGAGTTTTTTCGGCGACAGGTTCGGCGGGCGCAGACTGTTGCGGAGGAGGCTCTGTTGCCGGCTCGGCGGGGGGTGGAGACTCGGGTTCGCTCGCAGCCTGCTCAACCATTCGTGCTGTGGAAGCGAAGCGATGATAGCCGGTGAAAAGAGTTTCGTTGAGCCACTCCGTCGCTGTGCCTTCGGCAGTGGTTTCGGCGGTTGCGGTTGTTTGCGAGAGCGCGAGGCTGCGGACCGGGCAAACAAAGCTGCTGCCGCTGATCTCGACGGGGCCGTATTCCACGAGCATGGCAGCGCGGTTATAGGGCGTGTCTTTGAAAGAATCGGCTTCCATGGTGACGCGATAGATGACGCCGTCAGCGGGGTTGACCCAGATTGCGCCGTGATATGCGGGCGTGGACTTGACGACGGCGACGTTGTCGGAGCTGACATTGGGCTGCATGGCGACGCCGGAGATTCCGCGAGCATTGGCGGGGCCGCGAACAGCCTCGATGTCGACTTCGCGCTGGAACGAACTGAGGATTTCAAAATGCGATGCGGGAGCCGGAACGGTGTAATTGAAGACGGCAAGCGTGCCCGAGGGCGTTCGCTCCCAATGGCTCCAATTCATAGCGCCGTTTTGCGCATCGGTGAGGATCATGCCCAGCGCCGATCCGAACTCGCCGCCGGAGACGAGGCCGAAACCTGCCTTCCACACCGCGGTGTCCTGCGCAGCGGGCTGGTCTTCTCTCTCGCGGCCCACCGAGATTTCTCCGCGAGAGACGCCTACCAGATGGAAGCCGGCGCGAGTGGGCCACGCGCCGGGAGTCACCGGATGCGGCGTGTCGTCATAGTGGTTGATGGTGCGCGTGGCGAGAAAGTTGGGAAGACGCGGCAGGCTCTGAGAGACATAGTTGCGTGCGGCGTCGAGTATCCGTGCCTGGGTGTTGCTGTCGGGAGCAGGGTCGGACGCGGTTTCAGCGGCGGGCAGGGGAAGGAATTCCGACTGGTCGGCGAGCAGCCTAAGGGCGAGAAAGGCCTGCGAGGTTGGGGCGAAGTGCGCGGTCATGCGCGTGAATGAAGCTTGTGTGATGCGCTCGGTAAGCGTGGCGGCGGAGATTTGTTTCGCGATTTCGGAGTCCGGCTGGTGCTTTGCGGCGGCGGCCGTGAGCGACTGCTCCAACTGGGCTTCGGTGAGGCGTTTTGCGGCGAGAGCAGGGAAGGCCGCGAGGGCGAGGAGGCCGAAGATCGTGAGGTAGCGCAACCGGTGTCCTTCGCTCGCCAATTCAGCAGGCATTGAGAATTGAGCGAGAGTGTTTCTTATAGGGTAACTCCAACGGGAAGGCCGTTTCGCGGCGCCTGCGCTGATCTCCGGTCCGCAAAGGCGAGGGGACCGGGGGCACCCTCGGGCAGCTGATCCCCGGTGTCCAGGTTGATCGGGGGCGCCCTTTGGCAGTCTGATACGCGGTGTCCAAATGCAAGAGGCCGGGGGCAGCAATTCTTCAGGTCAATGGACTATTTTGCGGCGAGTTCGCGGAGGACATAGAGCAGGATGCCGCCGTGCTTGTAGTACTCGACCTCCTGCGGCGTGTCGATGCGGACGATTGCATTGAGCAGCTTTTTCTCGCCCTTCGGGCTCGAAGCGATCACTTTGAGCGTGCGGCCGCTGGCAAAACCAGTGTCGAGAAGAGCGGTGAGGCCGGGGAAGTCGTAGACCTCTTCACCGGTGAGGCTGAGGGACTCGACGTTCTGCCCGGGCTCGAATTGCAGCGGGAGAATTCCCATGCCGACGAGGTTGGAGCGGTGGATGCGCTCGAAGCTTTCGGCGATGACGGCGCGGACGCCGAGGAGCCTGGGACCCTTGGCGGCCCAGTCGCGCGAAGAGCCGGAACCGTACTCCTTGCCGGCAAGAATGATGAGAGGAATGCCGCGCTCGGCATACTTCACGCTGGCATCGAAGATGGACATCTGCTCGCCTTCAGGCAACAGGCGAGTGACTCCGCCCTCAGTGCCGGGGGCGAGTTTATTGCGCAGGCGCACGTTGGCGAAGGTGCCGCGCACCATGACCTCGTGATTGCCGCGGCGCGAGCCGTAGGAGTTGAAGTCCGGCGTTCGCACGCCCTTATCCAACAGGTATTTTCCGGCTGGGCCGGACGCCTTGATGGAGCCGGCGGGCGAGATGTGGTCGGTTGTGACTGAGTCGCCGAGGACGGCGAGCACTCGCGCGCCGGCGATGTCGGTGACGGGAGCGGGCGTCATGGTCATGCCGTCGAAGTAAGGCGCTTTGCGGATGTAGGTGGAATCGGGTTCCCACTGGTAGACGTCGCCGGTGGGGAATTTGAGGCCCTGCCAGTTCGCGTCGCCGCTGGAAACGGTGGCGTACTCCTTGCGGAAGCCGTCGCTGGTGACGGCTTTCTCGATGGCTGCGGAGACTTCGGCTTGCGTGGGCCAGATGTCGCGGAGGAAGACGGGCCGGCCGTCGCGGTCGCTGCCGAGCGGATCGGTATCGAAGTTGTGGCCGATGCGGCCTGCGAGCGCGTAGGCGACGACGAGGGGCGGCGACATCAGGTAATTTGCGCGGACGTCGACGTTGACCCTGCCCTCGAAGTTGCGATTGCCGCTGAGCACGCTGACGGCGACGAGGCCGTGCTCGTCGATGGATTTCGACACGTCGGAGGGCAGCGGGCCTGAGTTGCCGATGCAGGTGGTGCAGCCGTAGCCGACGACGTTGAAGCGGAGCTTGTCGAGATAGGGCAGCAGGCCTGCCTTTTCGTAATAATCCGTCACTACGCGCGAGCCGGGCGCGAGCGAGGTCTTGACCCAGGGCGGAACGGTGAGTCCCTTCTCGACGGCTTTCTTGGCGAGCAGTCCGGCGGCGATCATCACCGAGGGGTTCGACGTATTGGTGCAGCTGGTGATGGCGGCGATGACGACCGAACCGTGATCGAGATATTGATCGGGATCGACATTGAACCGGGCTTTGATTGTGTTTTGGGCCACGGTGGTGGTGACGTGAAGCGGAGTGCCTGCAGGCGCCGAAGAGGTGTCGGGTCCTTCGTTGTCTTCGGCGGCGATTGCGGCGTCGGTGACGTTGTTGCGCTGCCATGCCGCGGCAGTGCGTGAGCCGAGCGGCTTGGCCGTCGGGGCGAGAAGCGAGGGAAGCTGCTCGGCGAAGCTCGAGGCCGCGTTCTTGAGGAGCACGCGATCCTGCGGGCGCTTGGGGCCGGCGACGCTGGGCTCGACATCGCCGAGATCGAGCGAGAGGGTCTGCGAGTATTCGGCTTCGGGCGAGCTTGCGGTGTGAAAGAGATTTTGTTCCTTGTAATAGGCTTCGACGAGCGCGATTTGCTCTTCGCTGCGGCCGGTGAGGCGGAGATAGCGGAGGGTTTCGGCATCGACGGGGAAGATGCCGCAGGTGGCGCCGTACTCAGGGGCCATGTTCCCGATGGTGGCGCGGTCGGCGAGCGGAAGCTGGCTGACGCCGGGACCGTAGAACTCGACGAATTTGCCGACGACGCCCAGTTTGCGCAGAGCCTGAGTGACGGTGAGAACGAGATCGGTGGCGGTTGCGCCCTCGCGCAGCTTGCCGGTGAGTTTGTACCCGACGACCTGCGGAACGAGCATGGAGACGGGCTGGCCGAGCATCGCAGCCTCAGCCTCGATGCCGCCGACGCCCCAGCCAAGCACACCGAGGCCGTTGATCATGGTGGTATGCGAGTCGGTGCCGACGAGGGTGTCGGGGTACGCCGTCAGTTCGCCGTTTAATTCGGCGGTGAAGACGACGCGGGCGAGGTATTCGAGGTTGACCTGGTGACAGATGCCCATGCCCGGAGGAACGGCTGAGAAGTTGCGAAAAGCCGATTGGCCCCACTTGAGGAAGGCGTAGCGCTCGCGGTTGCGCTGGAATTCGAGCAGCGAGTTGGCCTGGTAGGCCGCAGGCGTGCCGTACTCGTCGACCTGGACGCTGTGGTCGATGACGAGTTCGGCAGGCGCGAGAGGATTGACGCGCTCGGGATCGCCGCCCAGTGTCTTGATGGCGTCGCGCATGGCGGCGAGATCGACGACGGCGGGAACGCCGGTGAAGTCCTGCATGAGGACGCGAGCCGGCATGTAGGCGATTTCGCGGCTGGGTTCGGCTTTGGCGTCCCAGTTGGCGAGGAACTCGATGTCGGCGGAGGTGACGTTGACGCCATCTTCGCGGCGCAGGAGATTCTCGAGCAGGATCTTGAGGCTAAAGGGCAGGCGGGCGAGGTTGAAGCCTCGGTCAGCAAGGGCGGGCAAGCGATAGATGGTGTAGGAGCGGTTGCCGGAGGAAAGCACGGCTTTCGAGGAGAAAGTGTTCATGGGATCCTTTCAGCGGCGCAAGCGGCGCCAGCGGAGTTAGCGGTGTTTGGACCTGGTAGTGACCGCGTGAATCTTGTTCGTTCGGCTCCGTGCTATCCCAGGTCTCAGAATCGAGATCTCCACCCCCACGAACGAGGACCTGTCCTTGGGGCCGGACCTGGGGCAACCGTCGCTCGTGCGAGAGCGAGCGGGATCTGAGCCAGGAGAAAAGCTTGTCGGGAATAGATTACTGGGGCGCTGGGACTAGCGTCCACGGTCGTGGCGGCCGCGGCGGAAGCGCTTGAAACGGGGCGGGCCGGCGATGGGAAGGCGGCGCATAGTGTACGAGAAAATTGTAGCGCGGATTTGGCGGCGGGCGAAATATCTTGCGCGGCGATCAAGCTGCAACTAGGCTACGAATCATGTTGAGCCGGAGGTTTTGCGCGATGCGTGGGTGGATCTTTCTTCTGTGGGCAGTCACATCGTTGTTTCCTGCCGCCGCGGCCTGCCAGACCATGTCGATGCCGGCGGCCAAAGCGCCGGCTGGAGCACAAAGCGGGCCGCCTCATACGTGGCCGACGGCGGATGGGACGGTCACCTTGGAGAACTTCCGCTTCGGCACGGGCGAGACGCTGCCGGAGCTGCGCATGCATTACCTCACGCTGGGCGCCGCGCATCGCAATGGCGCGGGGCATGTGGACAATGCGATTCTGCTGCTGCACGGGACCGGCGGCAGCGCGCACTCGCTCTTGAATCCACTCTTCTCCGACGTGCTGTTCGGAGCCGGCGCACCCTTCGACATCACGAAGTACTTCCTGATCTTCCCCGACAATATCGGGCACGGGCAGAGCGCGAAGCCGTCGGATGGCCTGCATGCACATTTCCCGGCCTACGACTACGACGATATGGTGCGCGCACAGCGGCTGATGCTGGACGCGATGAAGGTCGACCATCTGCGCCTGATCCTGGGCACGTCGATGGGCTGCATGCACGCGTTCGTGTGGGGCGAGACGTATCCGGGATTTGCCGATGCGCTGATGCCGCTGGCGTGCCTGCCGGTGGAGATTGCCGGACGCAACCGGATGATGCGCTACATGACGATCGAGGCCATCAAGCAGGATCCGGCATGGATGGATGGCGAGTACAAATCTGAGCCGGTCGAAGGATTGCGCACGGCGAACGAGATGCTGCTGATCATGGGATCGAGCCCGCTGCAGATGCAGAAACAGGCGCCCACGCGGGCGGCGGCGGAGCAGTATGTCGACAGCTACCTGGCGCGAACCATGGCCAACACCGACGCGAATGACATGATCTACCAGGTGAACGCCAGCCGGAACTACGATCCGAGCCCGCACCTCGATCGCATTACCGTGCCGGTGATGTGGATCAACTCGGCCGATGACTACATCAATCCGCCGGAGCTGGGCATCGCCGAGAAGATGGTGACGCGGATGCCGCATGCCCGGTTCGTGCTGATCCCGACCTCGGATGCGACGCGAGGGCACGGCACGCACACAGTGGCCTCGGTTTGGGAGAACTACCTGATCGAGCTGATGAAGGAGTCGGAGCCAAAGCCGTAAGGGTGGGCTGGGGTTCCGAGGAGCGACTAGGTTTCCTTCGCTCAATCGCGCCGGCGCGCGCTTTTCGCTCAGGATGACAGCGTAACAAATGAGACACCGAGTCTCCCGTTCGCGAGAGATAGATCGCAATACGATATATCCAGTATTGGCCATAACAATAGATCGTGTTACGATATGTATATGAGGCGGACGAAACTGTTGTCGCAGAAAAGCGCGAACCCGGCAAAAGCAAAGCGAGGCAAGGTCTCCATCGCGCAGTACCGGCGGCTTGCCGAGATGCGCTACCGGATTCGGCGCTTCATCCATTTCAGCGAAGAGGCGGCGCGCGCCATTGGACTGGAGCCGCAGCAGCATCAGCTGATGCTGGCGATCAAGGGACTGCCGGCGGGAGTGAGACCGACGGTTTCGGCGGTGTCGGAAAAGCTCTGCCTGCGGCATCACAGCACCGTGGAACTGGTCGACCGGCTGGAGAAACAGAGGCTGGTGGCGCGCTGCCATGCCGAGAAGGACCGGCGCTATGTGCTGCTGCGCCTGACGCGAAGCGGCGAGCGGCAACTGGCGCAGCTTTCAGCCTCGATCCTGCTGGAACTGAGGGTGACGGGCGTGGCGCTTGCCGAGTCGCTCTTGAACGTGCTGGGCAAGACGGGGAAGAGGCGGAAGGCGCGCGCATGAAGCAGACAGCGCGGGCCGCCGGTCATCAATCGACGCTGGACGGGCTGGGAGACTTCACGACCACGTTGCGCGTGATCCCGATTTCGCTGATGGCGATCGCGATCGGGATCGTAGGCGCGTGCGTGGCATGGTTCCTGCTGAGATTGATCGGTCTCTTTACCAATCTTTTCTACTACCAGAGGATCAGTACGGCGTTTGTCTCGCCGGCCGGCAATCATCTCGGTGTTTATTCCGTGCTGGCGCCGGTTGTCGGATCGCTGATCGTGGGTCTGATGGCGCGCTATGGATCGGAACAGATCCGCGGGCACGGAATTCCCGAAGCGATTGAGTCGATCCTGATGAACGGGAGCCGGGTGAAACCGAGGCTCGCGATCCTGAAGCCGCTTTCGGCGGCGATCTCGATCGGGTCGGGAGGGCCGTTCGGGGCCGAGGGACCGATCATCATGACCGGCGGGGCCTTCGGCTCGATGATCGCGCAGTTCTTCCATTTCACGAGCCTGGAGCGCAGGACACTGCTGGTTGCGGGGGCTGCCGCAGGCATGTCGGCCACGTTTGCTGCGCCGCTGGCATCGGTGCTCATCGGGGTAGAGTTGCTGCTGTTCGAGTGGAAACCGCGAAGCGCGATTCCCGTCGCGCTGGCGAGCGCAACAGCCTGCGCGGCGCGGCGCTATCTCATGGGATTGGGTCCGTTGTTTCCGGTGGCGCCGCACCCGGTATTTATCGGGCCGCTGGGATTGTGCGGATGCGTGGTGGCGGGACTTGCGGCGGGCGCGCTTTCAGCGATGCTGACGGTGGGCGTTTATGCGGCGGAGGATCTCTTCAAGAAGCTGCCGATTCACTGGATGTGGTGGCCGGCGATCGGCGGCTTGTGCGTGGGATTGGGCGGCCTGATATTTCCGCAGGCGCTGGGAGTGGGATACGACACGATCGGGATGCTGCTCCAGGGCAATGTGGCGCTGAAGATCTTTGCTGGCGTGCTGCTGGTGAAATCCATCATCTGGATGGTTTCGCTGGGTTCGGGGACATCGGGCGGAGTGCTGGCGCCGCTGCTGATGATGGGAGCGGCGCTGGGCGGAATCGAAAGCATGTTTTTGCCGCATCTCGGTGTGGGTTTCTGGCCGCTGGTGAGCATGGGCGCGATCCTGGGCGGGACGATGCGCTCACCTTTCACCGGAATTGTGTTTGCGATTGAGTTGACGCATGACGTGAACATGCTGCTGCCGCTGCTGGTGGCGTGTTTCCTGGCACACGCCTTTACGGTGATTGTGCTCAAGAGATCGATTCTGACCGAGAAGATTGCGCGGCGCGGCTATCACCTGAGCCGGGAGTACAGCACCGATCCTCTGGAGATCCTGTTTGCGAGAGAGGTGATGCGGACGAATGTAGTGGCGCTGCCCGGCGACGCCACGCTGGCGGAAGCGGCGGATCTGATGCACCACGACGGGCGGCCGAGGGGGCAATATCTTTACCCGGTGGTGGACGCGGAGAGCGGGTTGCTGGGTGTTGTGACCCGGCAGGAACTGTTGAAGCGGTTGGGGGAGAGGGTGGACGGCCCACCGGTGAGGCTTAAGGAGATTGCGGCGAAGGCCGTGTTCGCACTGAGCGACGAGCCGCTGCGCGTGATTGTGCATCGCATGGCCGACTCGGGATTGACGCGGATGCCGGTGCTCGACCCCGAGGCCGGCAACCGTCTGGTGGGCATGATCTCTCTGAACGAGTTGCTGCTGGCCAGAGCGCAGAATCTCGCCGAAGAACGCACGCGAGAGCGCGTGCTGCGGATCCGGTTGCCGTTCGGGCAGGGCAAGGTAACGCAGGGCAACCCGTAAGGATCAGGTGCCGCGCTGACGCGGGCCAATCTGCCCGCGAGTAGATTGCAAAGGACAGCCGACGAGGAGCGCTCCCTTATATTCAAGGGAAGGCATTGGTGCGCCCAGGGACGCGAAGAAGGCCTGCGTTTTCCGTTCCGCGCTGGGATCGAAGCTGTAGAGGCGCGGTTCGCGCCAGGTCCGGACTAACAGCGCGGGCGCAAGGATAGCCACTCGGAGAGAGGCCGCGAGAGGTTGAGTTTTCTAAGCGATTTAAAAAATTTGCCGCCACGGATAGGCGGCTGGCTGATGCGGCGGCTGCCCGGCGAACGGCAGCGGCTGCTGGCGATCACGATCGCGGCTGGCGGCATATGCGGACTGGCGGCGGTCGCGTTCCATTTGAGCGTGACCAAGCTGTATGGGTTGTTGATTGAGCGCGCGGCTTCAGCTCCGGGGCATGCATGGATCTGGTGGACGATTCTGACGCCTGCGGCGGGCGGGCTTGTGGTCGGGCTCGGACTCGCGTATTGGGTCCCCGCGGCCGCGGGCAGCGGCATTCCCCAGGTGAAGGTCGCCTACGCCAACCGGCACGGTGCGATCACGCTCAAGGAAACGATCGGGAAATTTGTTCTCTGCGCGCTGCAATTGGGCAGCGGAGCGTCGCTGGGAGTCGAAGGCCCGACGGTGCAGATCTGCGCCGGAGTGAGCAGTCTCTTGTCGCGTGTGGTGCGGCTGAGTCCGACCAATCGCAAGCGCATGGCGTCGGTGGGCATGGCGGCGGGCATTGCCGCGGCGTTCAACGCGCCGATCGCCGCGGTCACATTCACCCTGGAAGAACTGATCGGAACGCTGGACCAGACCATGCTGGCGGGGGTGATTGTAGCTGCGGCGCTGGCGGCGGTGGTGGAACACAGCGTCATGGGCGTTAACCCAATCTTTCACGTGCCGCGGTTGCAAACTTATACGCTGGCAAACGCATCGTCGCTGATCTGGTATGCGCTGCTGGGGTTGCTGGCGGCAATCGTGTCGGTCGCGTTTACCGATTCGCTGCTGGGTTTACGCGCCTGGTTCAAGAGTCTCAAGGCGATTCCCAAATGGGTTCAACCTGCGATGGGCGGAGTGGCGACGGGGTGCCTTGCGGTGCTCGCGATCTGGCTTTTCCATCTGAACGGAATTGCCGGCGATCCCTATAAGACGCTGACGCAGGCCCTGCTGGGCAATCTGCCGGTTGCAGCGATGGCGGTCTTGTGTGTGTTGAAGCTGGTCGCGACGGTTACGTCGTACTCGAGCGGGGGTTCGGGCGGCATCTTTGCCCCGGCGCTGTTCATGGGTGGGATGCTGGGCGGCGCGGTCGGCTACCTCGACGTAACCGTCTTTCATCATCCGGCCGATTCCATCGGCGCATTTGCCGTGGTGGGCATGGGCGCGGTTTTCGCGGGCATTGTGCGCGCGCCGATGACTTCGATTCTCATCATCTTCGAGATGACGGGGGGGTACGGGCTGGTGCTGCCCTTGATGATTGCGAACATGAGCGCGTACGCGCTGGCTCGGCACTGGCGGCACACACCCATCTACGAGGCGCTGCTGGAGCAGGATGGGATTGTGCTGGATGATGGCGAGTCGGGCACGCGCGAGGGAGGGAACAAGGTAGCGTCGCGGCAAGCAGATGAAATCGGCGTGGACGCGAGGTCGTGAGGATCGCAATCCCAGGTGCCCAAGAGCGAGGCACCTGGGGCAGCCAGCTTCAGTGAAAGAACTCCTTTTACAGCCCTCGAACCAGGCCAGCACTCGTGGAAGCGAGGTCGTGAGGATCGCAATCCCAGGTGCCCAAGAGCGAGGCACCTGGGCCAGCCAGCTTCAGGGAAAGGACTCCTTTTACAGCCCTCGAACCAGGCCAGCACCCTGAAAACGAGACGCGGGCGCACATTTTGTTGCCGGGTGGGTTGTCGATTTCTCTCCGGTCCCCGAAGGCGAGGGACCTGGGGGCACCAACGGACGGAAACGGATCTATCGCGGCTGCATGTTGTAGAGGAAGTAGGCGCGGAGCTCGAGGTAAGGGCCGTGGAACTCGCGCGGCAGGGGCGGATAGCTGGAGCCGGTGATGGCTCCCCATGCGGCGCGATCAAGGCCGGTGTCGCCGGACCGGCCATCGAGTTGCATGTCGACGACCTGGCCGTTGGGCAGAACCTTGAAGCGAACGGCGACGACTCCCGACTTGAAGATGGGCGGATTGACTTCATCGGGAATCAGGGGATCCCAGGTGCGCTGGGTGATGAAGTGCCAGCGCGTGAGCCAGGAGCTGAAGTCGACGCCCTGGGTGTCGGAAAGGATGTCGGGCGCACCGGTGCCCGCGCCGGGATGCATGGAGAGGCCGCCGCCGCTGGGGGCCTGGCTGCCGTAGGTGCCGGAGCCGCGATTCTGCATCGCCTTCTGCATGTCCTCGCGAAGCTGATCGGCGGTATTCGAGGAGCCAAGAGCAAAATTCGGTTTTGCCGGAACTGCCTGCGGCCGCGGCGCTTCGGGCGCCGGCGATTGCGGACTTGGCGGAATGGGCTGAGCTGGCTGCGGTTTGGATTCAACCGGCGCGGGAACCTGCTGTTCTGCAGGAGGCGGGGGAGCCGGCGCCTTCTCAGCCTGCCGCTGAATGGATTCCATGGTTTGCTTGTCGATTTTGGGCAGCGGCTTGGGAGCGACCCTGGGCTGAACATGGCGGAGCGCGTCGGGCGGCAGGTCGAGGTAAGCCAGATCTTTGCGCTGCCTGATGGCATCGAAGGGGTCGATGACCTTGGGTACTTTGAAGAGATAAGTAGGAATCCAGGTGATAGCGGAAAAGAAGATGATGTGAACCAGGAGCGCGATCCAGAAACCCTCGCGCAAACGCGCCCAGCGGCGCTCGTCTTCGAGGTCGCTGATCATCTGCAGCAGTTCGTGGGTGTCGTAGTCGACCCAACGCGAGCCGCTCTTTATGGGTGGGCTTGCCTCATATGCCCGGATATCGCTTTCCGAGATGGTGTCGAGGCCCAGAACCGAGCCCGTGATGGAGGTTTCCTGCGCGGGTTCGCCAGTTTGCGTGGTTGGCTCGGCAGGTCCCTTGGGTTCGATCACTTTGGCTGGCGCTTCGCTGGTAGGCATTCGCTGCGATGGAGCCTGACGAGCAACACCGTTTGACCGGCTCCGTACTTCAAATCCTTCTGGTTATTCTCTCATTCTCGACAAAGAACCGCACAATCAGGCGGCGTACCAGAGGCCCGTACAATGAACCTTTGTGAGAACCCTCAATGCATTGACGGGTAAACCAAGGGAAAGGGACGACTTTTGAAGCATTTTTTGGCTTATCTGGCTTCGGAGTGGAAGCTGGTGATGCTGCCGGCACTGCTGAAGTGGGGAATCCTGGGTGCGGGCGCAGTGGCTCTGCTCGACTCATCGAGCATTCCCGTGCCGATGGACGCGATCCTTGCGGTTTTCATCTGGAACGACAAGAGGCACTTCTGGCTCTATTGCCTGATGGCAGCGGCCGGGTCGGCAATCGGCGGGTTGCTGCCTTACTGGCTGGGACGCGCGGGCGGCGAGCTGTTCCTGTTGAAACGAGTGAACCGCCAGAGATTCGAACAACTGCGCGACCGGTTTCAGCGCCAGGAGTTCCTCGCGGTGCTGATTCCCTCGACTTTGCCGCCGCCGACGCCGTGGAAGTTGTTTGTCTTTGCGTCGGGCGTTTTTGAGATGCGAGTGACCAACTTTCTGGCCGCGGTGTTCGCGGGCAGGATGCTGCGCTGGCTGGTGCTTTCGGTGCTGGTGCTCAAGCTCGGGCCGGGCGCTGTGGATCTGGTGGCGCATCACGGTCTGACATTGGCTTTGATCGTCGGCGGGTTGGCCGTGCTGGGATTCTGGTTATGGTGGCGGCGAAAAGGGCGGGTCAGCCAACGAACTGAAAGCTGATGGGGCGAGCGTGGCTGGAAAAGAGGCGCAGGTTGGACACTGCTTACCAGCCTGCCGATTGCGGGCCGGCCGCCTGCTCTGAGCTTTCGAATGGTTACTGCGGCTTGGTCTGATTTGTCGGAGCCGGGGTCTTCTTAGTTGGCTGCGCGGCGTTGGCCGCCGTTGGCGCTTGCGAATTGCCGCCGGAACTGGCGGGAGGAGTTGCGGCCGTCATTCGGTCGCCGCGGCGGGCGGCAACTTGCGGTCCGAATTCCTGCTTGAACTGGCTGGCTGAGCTGCTGGAACCGTGGTTTGCGTTGCCTGCGCCCGGTTGGCCTGCGGCGTTCGAAAGGTCGCCTCTGCGACCGACCGCGGCCGGACCAAACTCCTGTTTGAACTTGATCTTTTCGGTACGAACCTCGGCACGCTGGCTTTGTCCGCCTGGGGAGCCGCCGGCTTTTGCGGAGTGACTCTGCTGCGCGGGGATTGCCGCGATCGCGACGACGGAGAGGGCAGCTGCCAGGGCACAGCTGCGGCGAGTCGAGCTGATGTGATTCATCGTGGACCTCCGTTGCATGGGGAATCTGGACAGGATCAGAGTCCGGTGCGGTCGAAGCGACTGTCAATGCACCGTTCGTGCGGGGTACTACGGAAGTCCAATTAGAATCAGCTGAATACGAGATAAACAGCGGCGTTAGCTTCAGGTATTTTGCGGAGCAATGCCACAGCGAGGACGCCCCGCCGGCCGCAAGACAACGAGGGAATGGACGTCGGGCTCGGATTTGAAGAGGTAGTATGCCGAAGCCGAGGGTTGCAGTTAGTCGAGGAGTTTTTCGATTTCCGCAAGGTCGAAGCGGCAGGCGCTGCCGGGAAGGTCGAAGGGCTCCAGGGGTAGGGATTCCGGTCCTCCAAGTCGGTAGCGGTAGTGCTGACCGTTGGGGTCGAGCAGCAGGATCGATCGGATTCCCATCCGCTCGTAGTCAGAGAGCTTGGTCATCATCCGGGCCAGGGAGTCCTCCGGCGAGAGGATCTCGAAGACGGCGATGGGAGGATGGGTCGCAAATCGTTCCACCGGCAGATTGCGGTCAAGAAGTGCGACATCGGGAACGCGGAACCTGCTTTTCGAAACCTGAACACGAAGATCGGGACGGACGCGGATACCCCATTCTTCGGCGTGCTGAATGAACCAACGTTGAATCGCAAGCTGCCAGGATGAGTGGTCGTTCTCGCCCACCGGTCTTTCCTCGATCACGCCGTCAACGTACTCGGCGTCGGGCTCATAGTCTGAAGTGCGCAGGTAGACCTCGAGGGGAACGTAAGCGGATTGCGGGGCAGTCGCCATGTCGTTCTCCTATCAGTGGTCGCGCGATCGGGCAGCTTGAGCGACTATTTCCCGGCCAGCGCGACACCGGCGCGAGGTTCGCGGATCCGGTGCAGCAGGGCCTCCAGCGCGACAGCACCGGCCAGGACAAGCGAGGTCGAGATGAGGTCGTTGCGGTAGAAGGGAACTCCTGCCATGTAGCAGGCTGCGAGTCCCGCGACGGTGTGCGGATAGCCGTTGAAGCCGCTGGCCCAGACGCTGAAGTTGGAGACGACGAAGAAGGACGTAGGCCCGAGGATGGCGGCGGCAGCGCCGCGAACGAAGGTTGTCCTGGCGCGAAGCAGGATCTGGCCGAGCACGATAGCCATGGCGTACCACATCCACGTGATGACGTATGCCTGCCATTGGAATGGATAGTGATAGACGAAGGCCGTCAGGTAGAAGTCAGCGGCGATGAGAACAGCCACGGGAAGCAGCATCTCGCGCCATGGACGCCGGGCGCCAAAGAAGAGCAAGCCGCCTGTGACAGCTGTAAAATTCCACCACCCTGCGTGGGGCAGCACTCGCGTAAGGACCGCTACCAGAATCAGCGCATATGCCAGCATGACACCCTCTTTCTTGAGGTCACCGCAAAGACGAAAAGGTACACGGTCACCTGAGCCAAGGAAACTTCTTTTATTCTGCGGTGTGCGGAGCATTCGGTCAACTCGGGAGTTCCACGCGACGGGAAATTCTCGCCCCAGGCCGTGCGAAGGTTGAGTTTCAATGCTGTTCGCGGCCACTCATGATTTCGCCGGCATCGTCATGACCATCGACAATGTACACCCAGCCGCCGAGCACTGAGCGGGCAGGCCCGCGGCCCGAGGTAAAGGCGTAGTCAAAGCGCAGGTCGGTGAACTCGACGGTCGTCCATGCGCGGCCGGGCGGCAAACTGGGAGGAGATACGCCGGGCGCCTGCTGCTGGCCGATATCGCGAACCACCGCCCAGGAGCCCCAGTCCAGATAGACCTCGCCCAGTGGCGTACGTTTGGCTGCTTCGACGGCGGGTGTGTCAGCCGGTTTGTACATCACATCGGTCGCTGGGTCGCTGGCGATGGCTCCGGTGCGGGTGTCGATCTCGGCGGTCTGGTAGAAGTGTGGTGTTTCGAGGATCCCGTGCCAGTGGAAAGGATTGATGGGGTATGGCTCGAACGCCATGCGAGTGACGGGCTCGGACGTGATCTCTACGTTGTCGACCAGGGTGCGCGCGCGGGCGTGCTCGGACCATCGCCAGCAGCCGAGGGCGGTGATGGCCGCGAGAGCGAAGATGGCCCAGCCGCGCCCACGGAAGCGTTGCCGGCGTACGCCCATCTCGCGGTCGGCGAGGCCGAGGACCCAGGGCATGAAAAAGGCAAGGAAAAACAGGCCCCAGATGACCGGCTCGGCGATGAACATGAAACTGCCGGCATACCAGCGGGGATTGAATGGGAAAAACGGACGCACGCCGTAGTTGTTGGTCCAGTCGAGGAGGATGTGGGTCGAGGCGGCGATGAAAGTAGTGAGGTAGAGCCAGCCCCAGCGGATGGGCTGCTGGCCCGGGGCGCGAGGCGCAGCCCGCTTCTTCCTCGCCGGGGCCAAATCCGCCTCGTAAATGGTGATTCTTTGGGCGCGGCCGATCCCACCTCTTTCGTCCGCAGGCCCTGATGAGGAAGATGGAACAAATTCAGTTGGCGGGGAAGGGGCGCGGGAATGCCGATTTCGGCGGATGAGGTCGATAAGCCAGACCATACCGACGATCACGGCGGCGATGACGGGAATGGCCCAGAAGGTATGCGTGATGCCGCGATGATGCTTGAGCTCATCGACCGGCCCGGCGAAGCCCCAGAAAACATCCATATCGGCGGCTTCTGCGGCGAGCGCAGCGGCAAGCGTGGCGTAGGCCGTCTTGCGGTTGAACCCAGCGCGGCCGATGCAGGCGCCGGTAAGGAAGTGAGTGACTGGCTCCATGAGACGAATGCTTGCCAAGAACAAATGCGGGTCCTTCGACTGGATTCGCTCAGGACAACCGCATATTTTCAGGATGACTGCACTGATTGCTGGACTCTCACAATACTAAGCCCACTCGCCCTTGCGCATGAGCGGTTCGGTTGCGCCGGATGAGGTGATGCCGTCGATGTCGAGCTCGCCGGAACCAATCATCCAATCGACATGAATGAGGCTCGAGTTGGCGCCCCTGGCGGCAAGTTGCTCGGGCGAAAGCTTGTCTCCGTCGCGCAGGCAGGACGAATAGGATTGACCGAGCGCGATGTGGGATGCGGCGTTTTCATCGAAAAGGGTATTGAGGAAGACGAGGCCGCTCCTGGCAATGGGCGAGGAGTGGGGAACCAGCGCCACTTCGCCGAGCCGGCGCGCGCCGTCGTCGGTGTCGATCAGCTTCTGGAGCACTTCTTCGCCCCGCGATGCGTGGGCTTCGACGATGCGGCCGTGCTCGAAGCGGACACGGATGCCTTCGATCATCGTGCCCTGGTGCGAAAGCGGCTTGGTCGCGGTGACGATGCCGTCGGCGCGGTCTTTGTGCGGCGTCGAAAAGACCTCCTCGGTAGGCATGTTGGGGATGCAGTAATTGCCGTTGGCGGCGGTGGTGCCGCCGCCGAGCCAGAGGTGATCGTCGGCCAGTCCGAGGCGGAAATCGGTACCGGGCCCACGATACTGGAGGGCGGCGTAGCGTTTCTCGTTGAGAAAGGCGGCGCGCTTGTGGAGCTCGGCATCATGCGCTTTCCATGCACTGACAGGATCCGATGTGTTAATGCGCGTGGTAGCGAAGATGGCGTCCCACAGCCTGGCCAGAGCGGTGTCAGGCTCGTCGTTGGGAAACATGGCCGCGGCCCAGGCTGGTGTTGCGCTGGCAACGATGGTCCAGTTGATGTCGTGGCGCGTGATGTGCTCGAGAGCGGGACGGTAAGCCTGGGACACGGCGCGATTGGCGCGGCCGACTTTGTCGGGGTCTTCGTTGGCGAGCAATGCGGGATTTCCGCCGGCGATGGCAAGCCGGGCCGCGCCGCTCTTGAAGGCTGCGGCCATGCCGTCGTAGAGCCATCCGGCCGCGCGGTCGAAGCTCGCATCGGGCGCATAGCGATAGCGCAAGAGCGTTGACTCGTCGTCGGCCAGGAGCGTGGTGACGAGCGAAGCGCCGGCGCGATAGGCATGCTCGGTAATGCGGCGAGCCAGCGGGAGGGCGTCCGTGGAGGCAGTCATTACGAGTTCCTGACCGGACTTAAGGCCGAGGCCGACATTGATCGCGACGTCGGCAAGCAGGTCGAGGTTCTGGGCGGGGGTGCGTGTTTCAGGGGCAATCGCGGTGGGTGTCATGCGCGGTTTTTTCCTCGATTCGATGAGTGGGGGCGCTGGGCGGATCGCGCGAGAATGCTCAGGTTTGCCGTCTGGCCGCTCCTGTTTTCTATTTTAGGCGGTCGCATGAGGAGGGGGCGGTGGCAGAGTGGCGGGGATGGGTAAACGGCTGAGGGACCGGGAGCCGAGTTCGCATAGGGCGAGCCGAGCGCCTACAATCATCGGTGGATTTTTGTGCACTGTTTCGGGAGAGTGATACCGCAATGATGCATCCGATATCAAAATGGATCGTGAGAATCGTCTTGACCACAGGAATACCCACAGCTTTTGGAACAGCGGTCCCGCATGCCTTTGCCCAAGCGGCTCCAGGCGCAGCGTTCGGACCCGAGAACCCGTTTTATGCCGAGAGCACGTTGCTCTTCCACGCGCCGCCTTTCGACAAGATCAGGGACAGCGACTACCAGCCTGCTATCGACGCGGGCATGGCGCAGCGTCTTGAGGAGGTGGAGAAGATTGCCGACAATCCCGAGCCACCCACGTTTGAGAATACGGTTGTAGCTTTCGAGCGGTCGGGCCAACTGCTGAACCGGGTGAACGCGGCGTTCAACTGCGTGACCCATGCCAACACCGACGACGCATTGCGGAAGACGCAGGAATACGAAGCGCCGCGGCAGGCCGCACACGAGGACGCGATCTTCCTGAACCCGAAGCTGTTTGCGCGCATCAAGGCGATCTATGAAAAGCGGGCTTCGCTGGGTCTCGATCCCGAATCGCTGCGACTGGTGGAGTATGACTACCAGCAGTTTGTGAAGGCGGGAGCAAACCTATCGGACGAGGACAAGGCCAAGCTGAAGAAGCTGAATGAGGAGTTGTCGGCGCTCGAGGCCACGTTCATGAACAAGCTGCAGGCCGCGGCTAAAGCGGGGGCGTTTTCTACGACCGACAAGACTGTGCTTGCGGGGTTGAGCGAGGAGGATCTCAAGGCGGCGGCAAGTGCTGCGGCGGATCGGAAACAGGACGGCTGGGTGATTCCTCTGCTGAACACAACGCAGCAACCCGGCCTGAGCTCGCTGAGTGACCGTGCGACACGCAAGGCGATCTTTGAAAACTCGTGGAACCGCGCCGAGCGGGGCGGTGACAACGACACGCGCGCGACGATCGCGCGACTGGCGCAGCTACGGGCGCAAAAGGCTGCGCTGCTGGGGTACCCCAACTTCGCGGCGTGGGACCTGACCGACCAGATGGCCAAGACTCCCGAAGCGGCGATCCAGTTTGTTGACGCGCTGGTGCCGGCGGCTACGGCGCGGGCTCAGCAGGAGGGCAAAGACATCCAGGCGCTGATAGACGCACAGCATGGAGGCTTCACGCTCGAGCCGTGGGACTGGGATTTCTATGCCGAGCAGGTGCGCAAGGCGCGGTTCGACCTGGATACAGCGCAGATCAAGCCATATTTCGAGCTGAACAACGTGCTGGAGAACGGAGTTTTCTACGCGGCGCACGAGTT
>Ga0335071_10000456_pt1 | contig 45584 bp, 29 predicted proteins | sample Lox_Sample_15_FD_206724 | JGI IMG/M metagenome (GOLD analysis project Ga0335071, IMG submission 206724) | Soil microbial communities from Loxahatchee National Wildlife Refuge, Florida, United States - Lox_Sample_1.5 | ecosystem: Environmental > Terrestrial > Soil > Wetlands | place: USA... | reverse complement strand
GTTTTATTCGGCGATGTAAGCCCCAGCGGAAAGTTGCCGATCACGATCCCGCGTTCAGTCGGCCATCTTCCCGTTTTCTATAACTACAAACCGTCGGCCCGGCGCGGATATCTTTTCGACGAAGTCTCGCCACTCTACGCGTTCGGTTACGGCCTGAGTTACACGACGTTTTCGGTCAAAAACGTCCGTCTCGAAAAGAAAAGAATACGGACCAACGGCTCCACGCGTGTGTTGGCCGACGTAACCAACACCGGAAATCGCGAAGGTGCGGAAGTCGTGCAAATGTACATCCGGGACTTGGTCAGCTCTGCCACCCGCCCTGTGAAGGAACTGAAAGGATTCCAGAAAGTATCGCTTCGTCCCGGCGAAACCAAGACCGTAAAACTCGACATCACTCCGGATTTGCTCTCTTTCTATGACGTCAAGATGAAGTACGTCGTCGAGCCTGGAGAGTTCCTCATTATGGTTGGCAGTTCCTCGCGCGACGAGGACCTGGCCAAGGTCACCCTTACCGTAACCAAATAGTCCGTCTGCAGCTCATGCGAGGAGCATATGATTCAGAAGCTCTCCTTTGGTGAGAAGTTCGGTTATGCCCTTGGCGATATGGCCGCCAATTTTGTCTTTCAAGCCATGCTGGCCCTGCAACTCGACTTCTATACCCATACCTTTGGTCTGAGCGCGCGACAGGCGGGAACGCTTTTTCTCGTCGTCGGCTTGGGCGTGGCTTGCTTCAATCCCGTGATGGGCGTGATCGCAGACCGAACCTCGAGCCGGTGGGGCAAGTTCCGCCCTTGGCTGCTATGGACGGCTCTGCCATTCGGCATCATCAGCGTCCTGACATTCACCACGCCGCAGCTCAGTCCGGGCGCCAAGATTGTCTATGCCTGGACGACCTACATTCTTTTGCGCGTCATCTACACCGTCAACAACGTCCCGTACGCTTCTTTGACCGCGGTCATGACCCAGGACCCCGACGAGCGCACCAGCATCTCCTCGTATCGCCAGATCGCGGCGAACAGCGCAGGCTTCATCATCGCGAGCCTCGCCATTCCCATGGTCAAGTTCTTTGGCCGCGGCAATGACGCGCTTGGTTATCAGCTCACCATGGGGCTCCTCTCGGGGCTCAGCGTAATTTTCTTCATCATCGCTTTTTTCACTACGAAAGAGCGCATTCAGCCGGATCCGCAGCAAAAATCCTCGCTCGGCCAGGATCTCTCGGACCTTTTCACCAATCGGCCATGGATCGTGCTGTTTCTGGTCACCCTGTTCTATTTCAGCGCCATTCTCGTGCGTGGCAATGTCATGCTGCCGTACTTCCGGTTTGTCGCGGGCAACGTCAATCTTTTCGCCTGGTTTAACGGCTTCGGCCTGGCGGCCTTGCTGCTGGGCGTGGCATGCTCCACAGCGGTTTCCGTCCGCCTCGGCAAGCGAGAGCTTTTCATCGCCAGCATGATCCTGACTGGCATCTTCAACGTTGCGCTGTATGTGATCCCGCCACAAGCCATATACGTCATCATCGCCATCGAAGTGCTTCGGCAGTTCTCGTTCGGACTGTCGGGCCCGATCCTGTGGGCCATGATGGGAGACGTGGCCGACTATGGCGAATGGAAAACAGGGCGCCGCGCCACTGGCACGGTCACAGCCGGCGTGGTCTTCGCCTTATGGGCAGGATTGGCTTTGGGCGGCGCCGTCGCGGGATGGCTGCTGTCGGCATACGGCCTGGTATCCGAAGCCGCGGTGCAGACAGCACAGACGCAAACAGGCATCCTGCTCACAGCGAGCATTTACGCCGGCTTGTTCTTTTTTGCCGCGGCTGCGTGCCTGTTCTTCTATCCGCTGAATCGCGAGAAGAACCGCTCCATCGCGAACGAACTCGCGGAACGACGTCAAGCGGCGCCGGAATAATTGCAGAACAAAGGAAAACCGCAGTCGAACCTCCGTTCGTTGCGTGGCGCTTCATTCATGCAACTGAATTTGAAAAGACGGTGAGTCCAACACCGCAGGCAACCGCGTTCACAGGTGGGCAAGTTTACGGATCATTTCGTTCCCCGGCTGGAACCGCGCGCGGGCGCGAGTCACTTACTGCCGGACACCTGGAAATTCTTTGACAGCTGGCTCATGCGAGTCTTGCGCTGTTCATCGCTCAATACCACTTCGAACTGAAATGTCGATGGTTGCTCCCCGTTGATCGTCCGCTCTCGTTCCATCAGAAACTGTAGCAGGCCTTCTTCGAGATCGTCGGACTCTCCCACGTAGAACCAGTTCGCGTTGAACAGCACGTATACTCCCGCTTGCCGTGGAACAAACGAAACGATCGAGTTGTAGTTGAACGGATACGACTTCTGACCAATGCCAATGGCCATGGGTGCACCTCCCGGCCAACTGCGGAATCCTCGAAATTCCCGCAAAAAACCTTTGTCGGTAACGTTAACGCCATGTATAGTACCATAAGCAGGCACACCTGCAAGTGCTGCATTTGAGGGCGAGTTCGGGCGCTGTTTCGCGCCCCTGTCTTTTTTTGTGGCAACTGGCCTGCCTTCTGGGAAATGTGGACTTCATGGCCGCGCTCCTTGCCCTCCAAACGCATCATCGGCTCCATCCCTCTACAACCAGCCACGAGATGACCGTCTCGTCCTGCGGGCAGCGCTTTGCCGCATCAAACTCCGGCCGATTGCGTGGAAGTAAGGTGACTTTTTGTTTCTGAGTAGCGGACTGTTGTAAATATTCCCGGAATCGTGCGAGGCGCGGCAGAGTGTGCCGCCTCGTGGAAAGTGGGGTCTATGCCTGTCCTCGGAATCGATGTCGGCACCGGTGGAACGCGCGCAGTGGTCGTCGATGAAACCGGCCATATCGTTGCCTCTGCCACCGAAGAACACATTCCCTTCGCGAGTCCTCAGTTAGGATGGGCGGAACAGGATCCCCGCGACTGGTGGCGCGCGGCAACCATTGCGGTTCGCAAGGCGCTTCAGTCTGCCAATGTTTCGCCGGCATCGATTTCCTGCGTTGGTTTTTCGGGTCAGATGCATGGCTCCGTTCTTCTCGACGAACGGAACGAAGTGATTCGGCCCGCCCTGATCTGGTGCGACCAGCGCACTCAGGCGCAATGCGACGAACTCCATCGCATCTTCGGCCAGCGCCACTTGATCGAACTCACCTGTAATCCCGCGCTGACCAATTTCACGCTCACCAAAATGCTCTGGGTCCGCGAGCACGAACCACAAAACTGGGCTCGCGTTCGCAAAGTCATGCTGCCCAAGGATTACGTCCGCCTGCGCCTCTGCGGCGAGTCCGCCATCGACGTGGCCGACGCTTCCGGCACGCTCATGCTGGATGTCGCCAAGCGCGCATGGGCCGGCGAAGTCCTCCAGAAAACCGGCATCGACTCCCACATTCTCCCCAAACTCTGCGAATCACCCGAGGTTTGCGGCCGCATTTCTGCCGAAGGCGCAAAGGAGAGCGGACTTGCCCCCGGGACGCCGCTGGTGGCCGGTGCGGGCGATCAGGCCGCGGGAGCCGTTGGCATCGGCATCAATCGCCCAGGCACCGTCAGCGCCACCATCGGCACATCTGGAGTTGTCTTCGCCGCGACTGATCGGCCCGCCCTCGATCCGCGAGGCCGCCTGCACACCTTTTGTCACGCGATCCCCAATCGCTGGCATGTGATGGGAGTGACGCAAGCAGCGGGCCTTTCGCTGCGCTGGTTCCGCGATCAACTCGGCACGGGTGAAGCACCGGTCGGCGATCCCTACGACCAGATGTGTGCTGCCGCCGCGCGCGTCAGTGCAGGGTCCGACGGCGCTTTTTGGGCTCCTTACTTGATGGGCGAACGCACTCCGCACCTCGATCCCAACGCTCGCGCTGCATTCATCGGCCTAACTGCATCGCACACGCGTGCGCACCTTATCCGTGCGGTGCTCGAAGGCGTAGCCTTCAGCCTCAAGGACACGTTCACGATCCTCGACGAAATCGGCGTTCCCGCTCGCCAGGTCCGCCTCGGCGGAGGCGGAGCGCGTTCTCCTCTGTGGCGTCAGATTCAGGCCGATGTGTATGGCAGCGAAGTGGAAATCCTTGCGGCGGAAGAAGGCGCGGCGTATGGTGCCGCCATACTCGCTGGCGTCGGCGCTGGCGTTTGGTCTACTGTCGATCAGGCTTGCGACGCTGTCGTGCGAGTTGCAACCCGCGTGCAGCCTGATCCCAAGTCCACTTCCTTGATGCAGCACAACTACCAGACCTATCGTCGTATTTATCCAGCTCTGCGCCGCATCACCGAAGGGGAAACCGCGTAACCGCTCGTCAGCACGTGCCAGACCGCAACGAAGGAAGGCCGGGCCATGGACTCTCTCTCTGGGCAAGCAGGCGTTCGTCCAGTTCTTCTGCCATCAACTGTTCATCCGGCCGTCCACGCGGCCATCCTGTTCCTTCTACTTGCGCTTTCACCGAATGCGTTCGCCCTCGGCCAGGCTTCCTACATCGACACCGAATTCAATCCTCAGAACTTCGTCATCGTCCACGCGAAACACGCCACGCCTATCTATGTCGATGAAAACGACTATCCGGGCGTGATTCGCTCCGCTGGCGATTTGCAATCCGACATTCAGAAAGTCACCGGTTCTCTCCCAGCCCTCATTCACAATCCGGATCAAGCGAGCGCCCAGATCATCGTAATTGGCACACTCGGCAAGAGTTCGCTCCTCGATCGCATCGTCCGCGAAAAGAAACTCGACGTCTCCTTCGTCTCCGGAAAATGGGAATCCTTTCTCATCGAGACGGTCGCCGATCCATTGCCCGGCATCTCGAGCGCTCTCCTCATTATCGGCAGCGACAAGCGCGGCACGATTTACGGCATTTACGACCTGTCTGAGCAGATCGGCGTATCTCCCTGGTATTGGTGGGCTGACGTTCCCGTTCGTCATCACGACACCTTGACTGTCAAACCCGGCATCTTCTCCCAGGGACCTCCCGCTGTGAAATATCGCGGCATCTTCCTGAACGACGAGGCGCCCGCGCTCACCGGCTGGGTCAAGGAAAAATACGGAAATTACAATCACCAGTTCTACGAAAAAGTCTTCGAGCTGATCCTCCGATTGAAAGGCAACTATCTTTGGCCGGCGATGTGGAATAACGCCTTCAACGAAGACGACCCACTCAATCCTAAACTCGCCGACGAATACGGCATCGTGATGGGCACTTCTCACCACGAGCCGATGCTTCGTGCGCAGCAGGAATGGAAACGCCACGGCCAGGGCCCCTGGGATTATTCGAAGAACGGCCCTGTCCTTCGCGAGTTCTGGCAGCGGGGCCTCGAGCGGAACAAGGAATATGAGAACGTCGTCACCATCGGTATGCGCGGCGATGGCGATCTCCCCATGTCCGAGAGCGCCAACATCGCGCTTCTCGAGCAAGTGGTCACCGACCAGCGCAAGATCATTGCGGACGTCTATCATCGCGACCCGTCCACTGTCGTACAGGATTGGGCTCTCTACAAGGAAGTTCTCGAGTACTACGAAAAAGGGATGCGCGTCCCCGGCGACGTCACTCTCCTCTGGTGCGACGATAACTGGGGCAACATTCGCCGCCTGCCCACTGCCGACGAACGCCAACGCCCCGGCGGCGCCGGCGTCTACTATCACTTCGACTACGTCGGCGACCCGCGCAACTACAAATGGATCAACACAAATCCCATTCCCAAAGTTTGGGAGCAGATGAATCTGGCCTTGAACTACGGCGCCGATCGCATCTGGATCGTCAATGTCGGCGACCTGAAACCGATGGAATTTCCCATCGAGTTTTTCCTTTCCCTCGCGTGGAATCCGTCCCGCTGGCCAAAAGAAAAAATCCGTGAATTCACCGATATGTGGTGTGCCCGCGAATTCGGTCCTGAACATGGCAACGAAATCGCCAGCATCCTTTCAAAATACGCAAAATACAACGGCCGTCGCAAACCCGAGCTTCTCGAGCCCGGTACCTATAGCCTGGAGAATTACCGGGAAGCCGACAGAATCGTGGAGGACTTCAACGCCATCACCGGGCAGGCGGAAACGCTGTTCAACAAACTGCCTGCCAGCGAAAGGGACGCCTTCTATGAGTTGATCCTCCATCCAACCAAGGCTTCCGCGGTTGTCAACGAACTTTATGTCGCCGCTGCCAGGAACCAGCTTTATGCAAGCCAAGGCCGGGCAAGTACCAACGAACTTGCCGACGAGGCGGAATCCCTTTTCAAAAAAGATGCTGAGCTCTCCGCTTATTACAACCACACCCTTGCCGCTGGCAAGTGGGATCACATGATGGACCAAACCCACATCGGCTACACCTACTGGCAAGAGCCGCCGGTCAACAGCATGCCCAAAGTGACGCGTATCGATGTTCCTCAGCGCGCCTCGATGGGCGTGGCCGTCGAAGGTTTCATTCAAGCCTGGCCCGGTCCGCCAGAACAGCCGGCGCTCCCGCAGTTCGATGTCTTCAGCCAGCAACGCTTCTATGTCGACGTCTTTAATCGCGGCCAGACTTCCTTCGCATTTCGCGCAGCGCCGGCTGCGCCGTGGATTCTCTTGAGCGACTCACAAGGTCAGGTGGAAAGGGAAAAACGCATCTGGGTCACCATCGACTGGACCCGCATTCCTCAAGGCGCGCAACGCGGCTCGGTTCACTTCTCCAGCAATTCTGGACAGAATGTCACCGTTGAATTGTCTGGTTTCCGTCCCGCTTCGCCCACCCGCGAAACTCTCGAAGGGTACGCCGAAGACCACGGCTACGTCTCCATCGACGCTCCGCATTACACACGAAAGATCGACCAGCCTTCGGCGCGTTGGGAAAAAATCGACGATCTTGGCAGAACCGATTCCGCGATGACGGTGTTTCCCGTCACCGCCACCAGCGCGGAGCCAGGTAAGAACGCACCGTACCTGGAATACAGGATGTATCTCTTCGAAACCGGTGCGGTCAGCGTCGAAGCCATCCTTGATCCCACGCTCAATTTCGTTCCGGGCCGCGGCCTGCGCTACGCCATCTCCTTCGACGACGCAGCGCCTCAACTCATCGACGCCCTCGCCGATAAGAGCACCCAAGCTTGGTCTTCCGCGGTCAAAGACAGCGTGCGCAAATCCACATCCACGCACCAAATCTCGCGTTCCGGCTATCACACACTGAAGTTCTGGATGGTCGATCCCGGCATCGTGCTCCAAAAACTGGTCGTCAATCTCGGTGGCGTGAAACCAAGCTATCTCGGGCCGCCCGAGAGTTTTCATGCCCGCACCGTTGACACCTTTCCTCCGGTTGTTCATCTCACCGCCGAACAGGATCACCAGCGCCTGATGGACCTGCTGCATATCGCTACGCTGCGCAATGGTCCTGATGGCGACCCGAAGTCTCCTCGGGCCGCCAACTTCGATGAATCAAAGGTGTCGCCTGACATCAAGCTGCCCGACCCGCTCGTCCTGAACAGTGGTCAACGCGTCACCGCTCCGCAACAGTGGTGGGAGGAACGCCGCCCTCAGATCGTCGAGCAGTCTGATCGCGACGTCTTCGGCCGCGTGCCGACGCAAACGCCTGCTGTGAAGTGGGAAGTCCTTAGCGCCACACCCGAAGAAATCGGCGGCATCCCCGTCATCACAAAAAAGCTTGTCGGACACGTCGACAACTCCGCTTACCCGCTCATCAACGTTGATATTCAGCTGACCTTGACCACGCCCGCCAAAGCCACTGGCCCCGTTCCTGTGATGATGGAGCTCAGTCTCAGTCCCGAAGCGCTCGAAGCCACTAAAAAGCGTACGACCGAAGCGCAACGCGCCGCCTTCTTTGGCACAAGCAGCGCTCCCACCTGGCAGCGACAAGTTCTTCAGCTGGGCTGGGGCTATGCGCTCTACGTTCCCACTAGCGTGCAGGCCGACAACGGCGCAGGCTTGACCGAAGGTATCATCGGCCTCGTCAACAAAGGCCAGCCGCGCGGACTCGATGCATGGGGCGCGCTGCGAGCCTGGGCTTGGGGCGCCAGCCGCGCACTCGACTATTTCGAAACGGACAAAGTCGTCGACGCCAGGCAGGTCGGCATCGAAGGCCTCTCGCGCTACGGCAAGGCGGCTCTCGTCGCCATGGCATACGATCCGCGCTTCGCCATCGGCTTCATCGGCTCGTCTGGCGCAGGCGGCGCCAAGATTCTCCGCCGCAATTTCGGCGAACAGCTCGAAAATCTCGCTTCCACTTCGGAATATCACTGGATGGCTGGGAACTTCCTCCAATATGCCGGCCCGCTCACCGTCAACGATTTGCCCGTCGATGCGCACGAACTCATCGCGCTATGCGCGCCTCGACCGGTGTTCGTCAGCAGCGGCTCGCAGCAGGTCGAAGGTGGCTGGGTCGATGCCAAGGGCATGTTTCTCGGCGCTGTGGCCGCTGGCCCGGTCTATACGCTGCTTGGCACAAAAGACTTGGGCACTGCCACGTTCCCTCCCATGGAAACGACCCTAATTGGTGGCGACATCGCTTTCCGTCAACATACCGGCGGCCACACAACGGGCCCGAACTGGCCAACTTTCTTAATCTTTGCCAGCCGATATATCAAAGGGCCGCCGCTCACGTCGTCCGCCGGTGCCACTCCCGCGATCGCACTCACCTTCGACGACCTTCCCGTGCACGGCCCGATGCCGCCCGGCATGACCCGCGTCGACATCGCCAACAGCATCATCCAGAGTCTGCAAGCCGCGAATGCCCCTCCGACCTACGGCTTCGTTAACGCTAGAGGCTTGCAAGACGATCCCGCCAGCGCTCCTGTCCTGCAACTATGGCGCGCTGCCGGCAATTCTCTTGGCAATCACACTTTTTCTCACATCGACCTCGACACGCATCCCGTGGAAGAGTTCGAACAGGATCTTCTCGCCGGCGAACCAACTCTAAAAGAGTCCATGGGTGGCGCTGACTGGCGATGGCTGCGTTATCCGTTTCTTCATGAGGGCGACACGCTGGAAAAACACAGCGCCGTCCGCGATTTCCTCTCCGCGCATAGCTACCAGGTGGCTCAGGTCACCGTCAGCTTCGGCGACTATGCCTACAACGCACCGTATGTCCGATGCCTCGCCAAAAATGATCAGCACGGAATTGCGAAGCTCGAGCTCGGATATCTGGATGGCGCCGCGCAATCTCTTGCGCAAAGCCAGGCTGCGGCTAATCTTCTCTACGGACGTGACATCAAGCACGTTATGTTGCTTCACGTTGGCGCTTTCCAGACCGTCATGCTCCCGCGGCTTCTGGATCTGCTGCATCAGCGCGGCTTCCGGCTGGTTACCTTGCCCGAAGCCGAAAGCGACTCCGCCTACGCCACGCATCCCGACCTGCCTTCCCATTTCGACGGCACGTTCCTCGAGCAATCCTTGCGCGCGCGACACCTTTCTCTTCCTGAAGGCTCATCCATCAGCCTCAAGTGGCTGGACGAGGTTTGCCAGTGAAGGTTGTTTCTCGTTCGTTATGCGGACTCCTGTTGCTGCTCGTGACTGCCTCGGCCGCGCGGCCGCAAACGAACGCCCTCGATCACGAAATTTGGGTCGGCACCTGGGCCTGCTCCCCGCAGCCCGTGGACTCCCGCGTCACTCTTCCCAATCCCGACTTTGTGGACACTACGTTGCGCCAGTTCGTGCACGTCTCCATCGGCGGAACACGCATCCGCCTGCGTTTTTCGAATGCGTTTGGCAAGACTGCCCTCGTCATCACGTCAGCCCATATCGCGAAGCCGTCCGTTAACGGCGCCGTCGATCCTACAACCGACAGACCGCTCACCTTTTCGCAACAACCGTCCGTAGCCATTCCCGCCGGTGCGCTCATCGTCTCCGATCCCCTCGCGTTCGACCTGCCTCCTCTTTCCGATCTCACCATCACCGTCCACGTCAAAGAGGCACCCGACGGCATCACTACACACGCCGGTTCGCGCACCACGTCCTATTTCACTTCGGGCGACGTCGTAGCCGAAGCCACTCTGCCCACCGCTCAAACCACGGAACATTGGTATTTCCTCAACGGCATCGACGTGGCGGCGACGAAATCCCCTCGCGCCGTAGTCATCCTCGGCGACTCCATTACTGACGGAAGAGGCTCAACCACAAATGGCAACACGCGCTGGCCCGATGACTTGGCCCGCCGTTTTCGCGCTAATAAACACACAGAGGACATCGGCATCCTCAACCAGGGCATCGGCGGCAATCGTCTCCTCCACGACGGCCTCGGCCCCAACGCGCTGGCCCGCTTTGACCGCGACGTCCTGGCGCAAACCGGTGCTCGTTGGCTTGTCGTCTTGGAAGGTGTCAACGATATTGGTACCTGTTCCACGGATTGCGATCTGGATCGGTTGACCGGCGAAATGGTTCAGGCCTACCAGCAGATCATTCTTCGCGCCCATTCCCACCGTATCCGCGTCTACGGCGCTACGATTCTTCCGTTCGGCGGCTCTTTCTATTCCACACCGCAAACCGAACTCGCCCGCCAGGCCGTCAATCACTGGATTCGCGAGAGTGGTTGGTTCGATGCGGTCCTCGACTTCGACGCGGCCACCCGCGATCCGCAAAATCCCGCTCAGCTCAGTCCCGCCAAGGATAGCGGCGACCACTTGCACCCCTCCAACGCCGGCTATCAATCCATGGCCGATTCGATCAATTTGAAATTGTTCAAGAAATAGGTGGGACCGCCGTCTCTCGGCTGTGTGCTCACTCCTCGCCTAGCCCAACCGTCTGCACGCCGACCGCGATTTCCCGCTTTGATTCTGACGCATCTTCCAACCGCCGCCTGTGTGCCAGCAGCAGATCACTGCGCGTCAGCCAGCCCGTCAGCTTCCTCGGATCATCCTGCGCCACTACGGGAAGTCGCCCAACTCCCTCAGCGATCATGTGGTCAGCCGCTTCGCGCAGCGAATTGTCTTCGTATACCACCGCCAGTGGACGCCGGATGATTCTCCGCAGCGGAATGTCGCCCGTTTCCCGGCTATCGAAAATGTCCCGCCGCGTCACGACTCCCACCAGTCTTCCCTCGCAATCATTCACCGGAAATCCCTGATGCGCCGTGCCCGGTACTCGCGTCTTGAACCACGCCCGCACATTCGCCAATGTGTCCTCCGCCGAGAGCGCCACCACGTCCCGCGTCGCCGTGTCTCTCACCAGGACCTGGTTCAGATAATCCGTGGTGTATTCCGCCAGCACGCGTCCGCCGCGTCTCGCGATTTTTTCCGTCATGATCGTGTGCCGCATCAGCAGCGACGAAATCAGGAATGCTGCCGCGCACCCTCCCAGCAATGGCATCAAGCTCAGCGGTTGTCTCGTGGTTTCGAATGCAAACACCACTGACGCCAGCAGTGCCCGCGACGCCCCGGCGAACATCGCCGCCATTCCTACGATTGCCGCCACGCGAATGTCGATCCCCGCCGTCGGAAACGCGTAGATCGCCGCGCTGCCCAGCAACGACCCCAGCCCTCCCCCCACTGTGAACAACGGCGCCAGAGTCCCTCCCGACGTTCCGCTTCCCAGTGAAATGGCCCACGAGAGGAATTTCAGCAGGAATAATGCCGCGACCGCCTTGCCCAGAATGTTTCCACGGAGAATGTTCTCGATATTGTCGTAGCCCACGCCCATCGTGTGCGGTGCGAAGTATCCGATCACACCCACCGCCACCGCCCCGATTGCCGGCCACCACATCCAGTGAATGGGCAGGTGCTCGAACAGGTCCTCCACCCAATACACCGCGCGTGTCGCTCCCACCGACGCCAGTCCCACCAACGCACCCAGCAGGATGTAAATCGCCAGCGCCGCACCTCCCGGTGAAGTCACATCGCTCATGGCGAAGATCGGCGCGGTTCCCACAAGCGCTACCCGCATGCCCTGCGCCATCGCACAGGCCATCGACACCGGTATGATCGACCGTGGCCGGTATTCGAACAACAGCAGCTCGATCGAAAGCAGCACCGCCGACACCGGACTACCAAACGTCGCCGTCATTCCTGCCGCCGCGCCCGCTGCCAGCAACGTTTTTCGTTCATCGGCAGTGATCTTCAGCAGTTGTCCCACCACCGATCCCAGTGCTCCCCCGGTGGCGATAATGGGGCCTTCCGCGCCAAAAGGTCCGCCCGTGCCGATGGCCACCGCCGCCGATAACGGCTTCAGAAACGTGACTCGCGCGGGAATCCGGCTTCTTCCATACAGGATCTGTTCCATTGCTTCCGGAATCCCATGCCCGCGAATCGCCGCCGAACCGTACCTCGCCATCAGCCCGACGATCAGCCCGCCGATCACAGGCACCACTACGACCTTCCACCCAAGTTGGTTATACGCTGGAGACGAAAACGCGAACGAGAACCGCCCGTAGAACGCCAGGTTGGTGACGAGCCCAATCAGCGCCGTTAACACCCGCGCGATCACGCTGGCAATAATCGCGATGCCGATCGATAGGCCGCTGATATACACCACCCGCCCGTTGACCAGAGGTTCCCGCACCGGCGCGCGCACCGATTCCAAGGCCGGCGCCAGGGATGCGTCGAGCGGCAACCCGCCCGTTGTCGATGCTTTCGAAATATCCGCCAAGTTCGCGACTCCCGAAGTTCCGGATGACCGGAAGCTGGACCGATCGAAGCCTTTTATATCGTAGCACGATACACAGATACTGGTCGCCATCACGTCCCTGCGTGCCGCATGTCACATCGCTCCGTACCCTGTCTAACATCCAATGAACTTTCATCTTGACATTCTTCTTTCTGGGTACTTAAATCGATTTAAATACCAATTCGCGCGCATTCCTTGGCGCGCCGTCGATCGTGTCTCCGGAGGGGTGTTTGCCATGGTTCTGTATCCAGGTCAGGTACGGTCTTTCGGAAAATTCTTCCTATTAGTGCTCGCCGTTGTCCTCTTATCTTCGCCCGGACCAGCCTTCGGCCAGGGCTATTTCGGTACGGTTAGCGGTGAATTGACCGACCAGACCGGCGCCGTCGTCCAGGGTGCCAAGGTCACTCTCACCGATATGCAGAAGGGTTTCACCTTCACTGCGCCGTCGGACAGCGGCGGCCGGTACTTGTTCACCGCCATTCCCCCGGGTTTGTATTCCGTCATGGCGGAGATGCAGGGTTTCGAGAAAGCGGTTCGCACCAACATCAAGGTGAACGTCAGCGAAAATGCGACCGCCAACTTGTCCCTGAAGATCGCCAGTGCAACTCAGACGGTCGAGGTTTTGGCAGAGTCGCAAGCCATTACCACCGAGGACGCGGTCACCGGTCAGGTCGTCAATCGACGTTTCATCAATGACCTGCCCCTCGTCGATCGCTACGTGATGGACCTGACCTTCCTGGCTCCTGGTGTTACGCCTATGGACGACCAGTGCCCCAATTGCGGTGGCACGAACTTCGTTTCCAACGGCAGCCGTGGTGCGAGCGCCGACATCCTCATGGACGGCGCATCGATCACCAACTTCGAACCCAATGGCGGCGTCACCGAGGCTACGTATACTCCGTCGTCGGAGGCTGTCGAGGAATTCAAGGTCCAACAATCGAATTTCAGCGCCGAGTACGGGTTCTCCGGAGCCTCCGTGATCAACATGGTTACCCGCTCCGGCACGAACAATTTCCATGGCAGCGCCTACGACTTCATCCGCAACCAGATGACCGACGCCAACAACTGGTTCCTCAATAGCCAGAGCATTCCCATCCCTCCTGTTCATCGAAACAACTATGGCGGCACCATTGGTGGACCCATCCGCAAGAACAAGACCTTCTTCTTCTTCGACTGGGACGGCACGCGCGATTCCTCTCTCGGCAATTACCAGGCTGGCGTCCCCAGCCAGGCGGAACGCAACGGCGATTTCGGAGAAGTCTGCGGCGCCAACGGTGGCTCTTTCAATTCCGCGGGCATGTGCGTAGATGGCACCGGCGCTCTTTTGCCCGCTGGACAGATCTGGGATCCCTATACCGGAACGTTCCAATCCCCCGCCGATCAGCCATCCGGCGCGTACCGCAGCGCCTACATTCCCTTCAACAATCTTGCGACCTATACCAGCCCTGGCAATCCCAGGCTGAACGGCACGCCGTTCCAGTTACCACAGGCCCCCGGCAACCTCATCGATCCTGTTGCGCAGAAGATGATGAACCTGTTCCCCCAGCCGAATCTCAACAACGGCAACATTTACGACAATTGGGCGGCGGGCGGTGCCGGCCACGGATACAACGATCAGTTCGATATCAAAGTCGACCACCGCTTCGGCGAGAAAAACCTCATCAGCGTGAAATACTCCCAGCAATGGGGCCATGGCTCTTCTTACAATTGCTTCAACAATTTCGCCGACCCCTGCTCCAACGGGCAGAACAGCAGCTCCGCGCACCTGTTTGCCATTAATGACACGCAGACCTTCACTCCCACTCTTATCCTCACCACTACCTTTGGCTTCACTCGCGGTGCCATGCGCATCTATGCCTACAACACCAGCTTGAACTCGGATCCCCTTGGCACCCTGGGCTTTCCTTCCTACCTCCAGTCGAATGGCTTCCCGGGTGTGCCGCCCATGTTTATCGGCGGCGGCTACTATTCCGCGTCATTCACCAGCATCGGCAACGACCCCTACGGCAACTACGTTCAGGGTAAGGATACCGGGCAACTCAGCGCCGTCCTCAACAAGATCAAGGGGCGTCACGACCTCAAATTCGGCTTTGAGGGCCGCCTCCACCAGCAGAACTACATCCAGACCAACGCGCCTCTCGGCTACTTTAATTTCGACAATACCGGCACGGCCCAGTGTCCTACCCCCGACCCGACGGTCTGCGGTGGCGATGGCATGGCCAGCTTCATGATGGGCATGATGAGCAGCGCCTATTACGAAATCCAGTTCCGCCCTGCTACCGAAAATTTCCAGTACGCCTGGTTCATTCAGGACAATTTCAAAATCTCTCCCAAGTTGACCCTGAATCTCGGTCTTCGTTATGACATCTCCGAACCTCGCACCGAGCGCCACAACCGCATGAACTGGTTCGATCCTTCTGTGAAGTCTCCCTTACAGGTTCCCGGGATGGAGACTCTTTACGGCGGCGAAATGTTTACCAGCACCATGGTGCGCAACAACTGGTTGACTGACTGGAAAGACATTCAGCCCCGTTTCGGCCTCGCCTACCTGATCACTCCCAAAACTGTCGTGCGCGGCGGATACGGCATCTACTTTGGTCAGAGTCGCTCCGGCGCCAACGGCCTCCTGAGCTACGGTTCGCAGGGTTTCAACCAGTACACCAACGCCATCACCACTTACCAAAACGATGGCGCCACGCCTTACCTGCACCTCAGCAATCCTTTTCCGTACGGTTTGATTCAGCCGCCGGGCAGCTCTCTCGGCTTGATGAACGATGTCGGCTACGGGGCCATTGGTCCACTCCGCACCCACGACGCCGCGAAGACTCCCTATGAGCAAACCTGGAGTCTCGGTTTCGAACAACAACTTCCCTGGAATCTCGTTGGCAGCGCGACTTACGTCGGCAAGAAGGGCACTCACCTCTATTTCAGTGGCACCAACCAATTGAACGTTCTTCCGGTCTCCGTCGAAAACATGTCTCCCACCGACATCGGAGACCTGCTGAACTACACCAGCAACCCGTTTTCAGGAGCGATCACCGATCCCAACAGCACGCTCTCCAGCGACTCGGTCCAGGCCTTCCAGTTGATGCTCCCCTACCCGCAATTCACTGGTGTGACTACTGACGTCAAACCCATTGCCAACTCCACATTCAATGCCTTGCAGCTCACCCTTGAGAAGCGCTACTCCAACGGCTTGCAGCTCTCCGCCAACTACACTTGGTCTAAGTCCATCGACGATTCTTCCACCTACGACGACAACGTCACCTGGCTCGGCAGCTTCACCAGCTTGCAGGATCCCAATAAGCCCTGGCTGGAACGCAGCCTTTCCACCTTCGACATCCCTCAATCTTTCAAGCTCAATTACACCTACGACCTTCCTGTTGGCAAAGGCCGCCCCTACTTCAGCGACATGCCTCGCTGGCTTGACCTGATTGTCGGTGGCTGGAAAACCAACGGCGTTTGGGTCATTCAGGATGGCCGCCCTCTCTCGTTCTACATGCTCGATGGCGGCAACCCTATCCCCACCTACGGTGGCCAGCGGCCCAATCTCGTCGGCACGCCCAAGCGCACCGGTGGTTCGGACGGAAATTGGATCAACCACTACTTTGCCAATCCGGATGTCTTCCAGGCGCCCGACGCGTACACCCTCGGCAATGCTCCGCGCGCCATCGGCGCCGTGCGCTCTCCCTTCTATTTCACTTGCAACTTGTCCGTCGGGAAGCAGTTCGGGCTCTCCCAGAAGTATGAGAGCATGCAACTCGAATTGCGCCTCGAAGCCCAGAATGCGTTTAACCATCCGGTCTTCGGCACTCCCAACACAAATGTCGGCGACCCGAACTTCGGCGTTGTCAGTTACACTGCGGTCGGCCCGCGCCAGGTTCAACTGGCGCTTAAGTTCATGTTCTAGTCCGTTTTCACAACGAAGGCGCCGGCGGCGGCGGTTTCGCTGGCGCCTTGACTCCAAATTCTGCGCTCCGCGTGACCGTTTCATTCGTCAACAGGTCGATCGCCGTCACTTCAATCGTGTAGCGACCCGCGTCAAGCGTGCCCACCGGAATGAATCGTTCGACAGTAAGCTGTTCACCGCCTTGGTGCAGGTGCTCCGGCGTCTCTACCGCGTGCCACACTTCTTGCTGATCCTTCAGAATCCGGTACACCACCGATACCTTGGTTTTGTGCGTCTCTTCATCTACACGCAGATTGTAGAGCTGCAGATAAATCCCCAGCCGATCCGTTCCGGAAAACTCCGGGCTCAAGGTCGGCCGTACCTTGAACGAATTCAAGACAAACTGGCCGCCGCCCGTTTCCCTCGTGCTCACTGGCTCAATGCGATCCGCCAGGATCAGCGAACTCGCGTCGAGCTTGTCTTCGTCAAGCCGTGGCACGCGCAGAGCCGTACCGAGCACGCCGACCTTTCCGCTCTCGGTATCCTTAATTACGATATCCAGCCGGTATAAACCGGATCGCAACGCAACGGATTTCTGGTAGATCGACGACAGATCTTTCGAAGCCGCGAACAAGGAGTCCGGCACGTCTCGCGAAATCACATCCTCGAACGTCTGCACCACACGCCCGCCCACGTCCGTCACGCGGCCGTACAGCTCCAGAACCGCCGTTTGCAATCCCTGCTTGCTCTTGTAGCTCAGCTCGCGATTTCTTAACTGCACCGTGATCGGCACCAGTACCGTATTGCTCGTCGCCCGCAAGAAATCGGCGCGGTACTGGAAAGACAGCTGATCGCCCACCATCCGCGCCGTGACGATCCCCTCCAGATCTTTGAACTTTCCTGGAGCGTGCTGCACTTGGAAATACACGTTTAGCCGCTCGAATTCGTTGTCGCGAGCAGGCACCCCTCCAATCGGCATCGGACACGTCGTGCCGTTGCTGTTTGAGAACCGCGCGGCCTTCGTGGACAGCCCCATCTGCTCCGAGAGACTTGCGCCCATGCCCGGCACGCGCGCCGCGGCGTCCTTTTCACAGGGATCGAGCGCAAGGTGGTATTCCCCTGAACTCGATGGATCCACAAACTCCAGCTCGATGTTCTCGCCGATGCCTTCCAGATGCCGGTACCGCCATAGCTCCCATGGATACGTTGTCGTCGTGCCGCCCCCTTGGCTCATCGGCCTGTCGTAGGTTCCTCCCATGGGGTGCGGCTCGATTTCATCCGGCGGTCCCCAAATGATGTACATTCGCCCGCGATCCGTTTTTCTTCCGGGAATCCCCGAGGCAAAATGTTCGTCTGCATACACTAGCCTTCGATAATGCTCTTCCTTGAACGCATTCACCGGTGACTCAGGTTCGGGATTCCGCCGGTTCCAGAAACTCTCGATGAACTGCTCGCGCTCTTCATTTGTCGAAAGCTGCAGAAACGCTTGCCGTTCTTCGGGCGTGATGATGTACTCCACGTCGCCGTCCAGCCACGGGCCGTAGGCTGCGCCGAGCTCTTTCTTGATCTTTTTCTGTTGCCTCTTATCAACTCTGCCTTGCGCGTCTGCCGGCGAGGCGGTTGGCGCGGCTTGATCTTGAGCCGCTCCTCTCATTGGCCACAACAACACCAGGGAAGCCGACACAACGAACACACGCAGCCTGCGCTCCATGAGCACACCTCTTCGCGGATTCAACCGGAGTCGATACCAGGATTTGAGGGGACACTTCACCGGCGAAATCGCCCCGGCTCTCCTACTGCACTCAGACTCCCGCAACAGTCCTCAGGGTTGCTCTGGCAGCTTTGTAATCTCCCAAGAAAAACAAAACGGCCACCCGAAAGTGGCCGTCTGTTCCTCAAGTGGTCCCGCGCTTGTTGCGCTCTTATGCCTTGTGGTGCGGCGACTTCTTGTTCAACGTCGCCAGCAACTGCCTCGCGCTCGGCGGCGCCTTGACCACGTGCTTCAGCACGATGTCTTCCGCGTTCATTTCCTTGCCATACAGCTTCTTGTTGGCATCATTGTCCGGGCGCAGCGTCGACCCTTCCAGCGACACGCCCGCAAACGCTCCCCGCGCCCGGGAATAGCTCAGGATCTCTGCGCGCATCGTTGCATCCGTCGCTGCCGACGCGGTGCGTCCCACCGGCCCCGCGGCTACTGACGCGTCGCCGCCCAATTTCACTTTGCTGGTCAGCACTCCCTTTGCGGCGCGGTCGTTCATCAGCAGCAGCACGAAGTCTGTCGCCTGCCCGCCAATCTGCAGACCGAAGCTGCCGCCTTCCAGCGCCATCATCGTCGGCGCTCCCCACGGCCCGGTGAAGTTCGAGCCTCCACGGCACGTCATCACGCCCCGGCCATAGCTGCCTCCCACGATAAACGCCGCCTTCAACACCGACGGCAACACGATTACGCACTCGGCCTTGTCCAACAGACTCTGCGGGATGTTGTCGGGCACGTTCAAGATCTCGGACATCACTTTCCCCGCGTTCTCGACACGATCCGTTTCCTTTTCGTTGTCATCCGCCGCGAGCAACGGCGTCACCACTGAAAACACCATTACTGCGCAGAGCAGCGATACCAAAACTTTTTTCATGCGGAGCTCCTTGGGCTTTTCGAATCGATCTCTCTTGACGCAACTTACACCAGTAGCAAGGGCGGGAACTTCCGCCTGCATTATAGGTTAGGACCCTACAATCTCGACAACGGAAAAAATCGTCTTCTCGGCAGCTCCAACCCGCTCTCTACACTCTGCCTGATTCCGGACCAAATCTGTCGTGTTTGCGATGAATTTTTCATCGTTTCGGTCAGATGTCGTTGACAGATTCATCGATTGCTGCAACCATGAATCGTCCTTTCGACCCTCTCCCCCTGTCTCCCGCTCGGCCAGGGGCCTCGCCTGTCTTGTTCCGTACTTGGGGCGTCTTGGGCTTCCGCAAGCTCGTGTCCCGACACGCTCTGCTAATGGGAGTTGACGGACGTTCCATGGTTCGCCTGAAGCCGATTTCGTTCTTGACCTTGAGCTTCGCGCTCTTTGTCTGTCCATTCTTGTCTTCTGTCGCCGGCGACAAGAAGTCCGACAAAAAAAATCCCCAGCAGGTCGCCGCCTACGTTGCTCCCACCGACCCATCCCTCTATGTTGGCGCCGACACCTGTAAGACCTGTCACGACGAAATCTACTCCGGTTTCCAGCAAACAGCTCACTTTGCAACGACGATGGACTCCAAGCTCGACGCCCACAAAGGCGTGGAGTGGCACGGGTGTGAAGCCTGCCACGGTCCAGGGAAAGCCCACGTCGACGGCGGCGGCGACGTTTCCAAAATTTTCACCTTCAAGGACGCTACTCCCCAGCAAACCAGTTCCCGCTGCCTTCGTTGCCACCAGTACACCGAGGAGCATGGTAACTACGATCGTTCCATGCACCTCGCCAACGGCATTGCCTGTATCGATTGCCACTCTCCTCATCACCCCAAGGAAAGCCAGTACCTGATGAAGGCGAAGTCCCCGGAACTTTGCTACACCTGCCACCAGGATATCCGAGCACAGTTTGCCCGCCCCTTCCATCATCGTGTGCCCGAAGGCCTGCTTCAGTGCAACGATTGCCATAATCCACACGGCTCCTACCGTCCCAAGCAGTTGCGCACCAACGCTTCCGGCGACGAGGTCTGCTACAAGTGCCACACCGAAAAGCAGGGACCGTTTGTCTATCAGCACGAAGCCAAGATTGAAGGGTGCATGATCTGCCATTCCCCTCACGGTTCCACCAACCAGCGCATGCTCGTGCAGAATCAGGTCAATCTCCTCTGCCTGAGCTGCCATTCGCTCAACGCCGACGCCGGCCCGGCCGCGATCCCGACGTTCCATAACCAGTCCCAGAAATATCAATCCTGCACGCTGTGTCACGTGGCCATTCACGGCTCGAACACTAGCGGTGTGTTCTTCACGCCATGAGGACCACGACGATGAAGACCGCGCACAACCTTTGCTCCAGGAATGGGTTTTATGGACTGACGCTCGCGCTCTCCCTGGGTGTGCTGATTTCGCTTTTCCACGCCCCGGCCACGCGCGCGCAACAGACCGGCGAAGAAAAGGGCATCGACCAGGGGAACTACAACATCAAGCAATCCATCGAATTCGGCGGTCGTTTCACCAACATCATTGGTGACCAGCAAGCCTACGACACCATGGTGAACCTGCAACAAGGCCCTCGCCTGCTCAACTTCACCACCGAAATGCGCTCTCTCGATCAGCGCGGCACCTTCTTCGATCGCCTCTATTTCAGCAACTTCGGCTACGGCGGCGATCCCAACGTGGTCTCCGTCCTCCGCATCAGCAAGAACAAGTGGTACCTGTTCGATTCCATGTTCCGCCACGACGAAAATTTCTGGGACTACTCCCTCCTGGCCAATCCTTACAACCCCGCCCCTCCCCCGGCCAACGCCCCCGCCACCTTCAACCCGATCGGGAATCCCCCTTCGAACCTGGTGAACACCCAGATCGTCGGCATCTCTCCTCACTACCTCAACACCCGGCGAAATATGCAGAATTACGGCCTCACCCTCTTGCCCGATTCCAAGATTCGCGTGCGTCTTGGCTACAACCACAACACCAACGTCGGCCCGGCCTACAACACCATTCACGAAGGTACCGAGCAATTCCTCTTGGGCAATCTCTCGTCCACCATGACGCAGTATCGCCTTGGCGTCGACTTCCGCTTCCTGCCGCACACCAACATTAGCTACGACCAGATTTGGAGCTACTACAAAACCGACCCCGGCTACACCGATCAGAATCAGTTGTTCAGCGCTGGTGGCGCTGTCCCGGCCGTCGATCTTGGCGTGTCCTTCAACGGCCCTCCTTGCAACCCTACGTTTCAACCCGGCGGCATCGTCACTGCCACCTGCAATGCCTTTTACACCTACCAGACCCATTGGGCGTCCCGCACAAACGCGCCCACCGAGCAAATCAGCCTGCAATCCAATCCGATCTCCTCGCTGCAAATCTCAGGAAAGTTCAGTTACACCGGCAGCGATTTCAACATCCACGATTACAACCAATCCTTTGCCGGCCGCGTCTCGCGCTCCAATCTCGCCGACTACTCCGAGTTCGGTCCCATGCAGGGCCGCCACGTCGCGTCCTACGGCGACCTCGGCGCCACCTGGCAGATCACCCACGATTTCAGCCTCATTGACTCCTTTCATTACGGCAACTGGAACGAACCGGCGCAGTACGTCTCCACGCAGTGCTCGTTTTTCTCCACCAGCTTGACCGTCGTCCCCAACGCCTTCCTTTCCACCGCCACCCTCCCCACTACCCAGTGCGGCACTCCCGCAGGTCTCCCCACCGGCACGCCGACGCACAGCACCAGTTCCGGCGCCGACATTCTCGTCAACCTCGACAGCAACTTCCTCAAGCAGAAGACCATCACCAATTTGATCGAGGGCCAAGTGCAGATCTCTCCGAAGGCGGGCGCCTACTTCGGTTATCGCTACACGCACCGGCTCATCGCCGACGATTTCTACAACGTTCAGAACGCAATCTATTTCCCCAGCAACGCCGCTCGCGGCAATTGCGCCTTGGTCGCCGGAGTCCTGCCGGACGGCTGCACTCAAAACGCCGACGGCTCCATTTCCTTCCTCACCCCGGACGCCACTTTCGAACCCGCCAGCCCCACCGACATCAACTCCAATTCCGCCGTCCTTGGCCTCTGGTGGAAGCCTGTTCAGCACCTCACCGTCAATCTCGACGCCGATTTCGGCAGTGCCGACAATACCTTTACCCGTCTCAGCCCCAGGAATTACTGGCAGTTCCGCGCCAAGGGCCAGTACCGCGCCTCCACCTGGCTCAATTTCACCGCTTACTTCACCACCACCGATGGTCAGAACCCGATTACGGACGTCAACCTCTCCCAGCACAACCGCAACGCCGGCGTGTCGTTTTCGGTTACTCCGTCACAGATGTTTTCGGCCCAGTTGGGTTACAATTTCAACGATATTTCGTCTGATCTGCTGATTTGCTTCACCAGCAGCCTCGCTCAGCCCGGTCTTCCGGCTTGCCCCGATGTCACCGGCTTGGTGCAGCAGTCTTCACCGTACAGCAGCCATATCAACACGGGTTTCTTGGATTTCCTTTGGACGCCGTTGAACCCGCTGTCCATTGAAGTCGGTGCGAATTTGTCCGCCGTCACCGGCAGCGAGTTGAACCTGAATCCGCAAAGCCCCATCGCCACCGCTCCGGCTGGGCCTTTGAACTCAAACTGGTATCAGCCTTATGGCTCGGTCGCCTACCACTTCGCAAAACACTGGACAGGACGCGCCCGCTGGGATTATTACGGTTATCACGAAGACTCGAACGGTTCGTATCAGGATCTGTACGCGCCGCGCAATTTCCACGGCAACTTGATTACGCTTTCGGTTCGCTTCGGTTTTTGAAAGACGGTGAGGGAAGCTTGAGGGGTCCACACCGAAATTTGTCAGGAGAGCAAAATGGAGAACAAAGTAACGAAGCTGGGTGGGCTGACGCTGGCTGCAGCGTTGCTCGCGGGGGTATGCCTGTGGAGCACGCCGGCCATGGCCGACGTTGCCGCTGGGGAAGCCACCTTTAAGGCCAAGTGCGCTGGCTGTCACGGCGCGGATGGCAAGGGTAAAGACGCCATGAAGACCCGCGACCTCTCGTCCGCGGACGTTCAGAAGCAGAGTGATGCTGATCTGACCGGAATCATCACCAATGGCAAGGGGAAAATGCCCCCCTACAAGACCTTGAGTGCCGACCAGGTCAAGGATCTGGTTTCGTACGTTCGCTCGCTCAAGAAGTAAGCCCGCAGTCGTTTTCTGGCACGAGGCGCGAGCGCTCCTGCGTGGCCCGTGCAAGGGAAATAAACCAAGGAGGCAGTAATGAAGAAGGTTCTATCTATTCTCGCAGTGGCAGCGATGCTTTGCCTGGTCGGATCCGTCTCGCGCGCTCAAGATACCGCGAATGGCGAAAAGACCTTCAAGGCCAAGTGCGCTGCATGTCACGGTGCTGATGCCGCTGGCAAGCCAGCCATGAAGTCGCCCTCAATCAAGGGCAAGAGCGCCGATGACATCCAGAAAGCCATCTCCACTTCGCCCAAGCACGCCAATCTCAAGAGCCTCACCCCGGCCGAAGTGAAGGATCTCGCGGCTTATCTGGCAACTCTGAAGTAGGTTTCATCCTTTCGCCGGTGGGCCTGCGTTCGCAGGCGCACGATCTGTAGTTCAGTACCCGGGCCCTGGCGGATCCTTCGCTGGGGCCTTTTCTACCCCTGTGCTCGCGAATCTCTCGCGGCCAGAATCGAGGAACAGGACTCATGAGTCCGCATAATACCGTCAGAGATTGGGTCAGGCTGCTCTATTACCTCAGCCAGAACACTTTGAGCCTCATCGGCGTTGTGCTCACCACCAGCAGCGCTGTCACCCTCATCGGTTTCTGGATCTACGACTTCATGCTCGCGGGTCCTCCCCATCCCTACGTCGGCATTCTTCTCTTCCTCATCCTTCCCGGTGTTTTCGTCTTCGGCTTGATTCTCATCCCCATTGGCATCTTCCTGCGCCGCAAAAAGCTGCGCGATGCCGGTGAACTCCCCACCATCTATCCCGAGGTCGACTTCAAGACTGGCCTGGTGCGCAACAGCCTCCTCTTTATCGGCGTCGCCACTATCCTCAACATCATGATTTTCGGTTTCGCTTCCTATCGCGGCGTCACTTACATGGACTCCACCACCTTTTGCGGTCTCACCTGCCATACCGTTATGGCGCCCGAATACAGCGCCTATCAGAATTCCCCCCACGCTCGCGTCGAGTGCGTCCAGTGCCACATCGGTCCCGGCGCCGGATGGTTCGTTCGTTCCAAGCTCTCCGGCCTCCGCCAGGTTTTTGCCGTCACTTTCAAGACTTACTCGCAGCCCATTCCTTCTCCCGTGAAGTACCTCCGCCCCGCCCGTGAAACTTGCGAGCAGTGCCACTGGCCCCAGCGTTTCTCCGGCGACAAGATTCTCCTCAAGACGAACTACAAGGACGACGAAAAGAACACACCGCTCGCCACCGCTCTCATTCTCAAGATCGGCGGATTTACCCGCGTCGGCTCCGTCGGCATTCACGGCCGCCATCTCGACGAAGGTTCCCGTATCCACTACATCTCCATCGACGACAAACGCCAGGTCATCCCCGTCGTCTACTACACCGATGACAAAGGCAAGACCGTCGAATTCGTTTCCTCCGACATCAAGGTCACCAAGGAGCAGCTCGCCAAAGGCGAGAAGCGCGCCATGGATTGCATCGATTGCCATAATCGTCCGACGCACGCCTTCGAACTCCCCGAAAACGCCGTCGATCTCCGCATGTCTCGCGGCGCCATCAGCCCCGAGCTTCCTTTCATCCGCAAAAAAGCCGTTGAGCTTCTCAAGGCCGATTATCCCGATCGCGATACCGCCAAGTCCCGCATCCAGGACGGCATCACCACCTACTACCGCACCACGTATCCTGACGTCTACAACACCAAGCGCGCCCTCGTGGAACAGGCCGCCGATGCCGTCGCCGCCATCTATCTCCGTAACATTTTCCCGGACATGAAAGTGAACTGGGGCGTTCACCCCAATAATCTCGGTCACAACGATTTTCCCGGCTGTTTCCGCTGCCACGATGGTTCGCACACCAGCGCCGACGGCCAGACGATCTCCAACGATTGCACCGCTTGCCACAATTTGCTCGCGGTGCAGGAGGAAAACCCGAAGGTCCTCAAGGATCTCGGACTGCAGTAATCGAAAAACGTAAGGGCCCCTGAATCGGGCCCGGAAGGTAGCGCTTTATGAGCTCCAATCGAGCCGGGGAGCGCGGCCGCTTCATCATCGGCCTCCTCCTCGCGCTGGCGTGGGTGCTCGCTCCCACCTGCGCTGCCGCAAATCCGCCCAAGGCCCACCCGCCGAAGCAGGACGAGGCTTGCCTCGCTTGCCACGGTTCCGTGGGGATGAAGTCCGAAAAGGGCAAAAATATCTCGATCAATCCCGCGAAGCACGCTGCCAGTGCTCACGCCGTTCTGGCTTGTCAGGATTGCCACTCCTCTATCAAGGACTTCCCGCATCCCGCCAAGATTGTCAAAGTCGAGTGCGCCACCTGTCACGATACGGAAGCCAAGAGCTTCGCCTCCAGCGCGCACTCCGTTCTTAGCGAAACCGGATGCGCTACTTGCCATGGCAACGTGCATGAGCTCACTTCGGCCGCCAATCTCATGCCGGGCAAATGCACCGAATGCCACGAGCCGGAGCTCAAGGAGTTTGCGGACAGCATTCACGGCCAGGCGGCTAAGCGCGGCGATCCCGATGCTCCCAAGTGCGTCTCCTGTCACGGCGAAATCCACTCTGTAAAACCAGCCAGCGAGCCGGACTCCGCCGTCGCTCGCAAGAATCTTGCGGATTCCTGCGCCAAGTGCCATAGCGATGCTGGTTTCCTTTCCCGCCACAAGATTCCTGTCGCGCATCCTGTCGAATCCTACAAACAAAGCGTTCACGGCCGCGCCCTTGCCGCCGGCAACGAAAAAGTTGCTGACTGCAACAGTTGCCACGGCAATCACAATATTTATCCCGCGCGCGACGAGCGTTCTCGCGTCAATCACTGGAAGGTTTCTCAGACTTGCGGCGAGTGTCATTCGGCAATCTCCAAGGTCTACAACGAAAGCGTCCACGGCGATGCTCTCAAGGCCGGCGTCAAAGATGCGCCCGCTTGCGTCGATTGCCACGGCGAGCACCTGATTCTCGACCCTAACAATCCCGCTTCGCCCGTTTATGCCGCCAACGTCTCTGCGCAAACGTGCGGTCGTTGCCACTCCAGCACGCGCATGGCTCAGCTTTACGATCTCCCTGCCGATCGCGTTCCCTCCTACGCCGATAGCTATCACGGCCTTGCGCTCAAGGGGGGCAAACTCACCGCGGCCAATTGCGCGTCTTGCCACGGCGTCCACAACATCTTCAAATCATCCGACGCGCGTTCCACCGTCAACGCTACCAACTTGCCCAAGACGTGCGGCCAATGCCACGCCGGTGCCGACCAGGCTCGCTATTCCATCGGTCCTATCCACGTGCAGACCGGCGTCGGCCCCAATCACCCGGTTGTGAAGTGGATTCGCTGGACGTATTGGGTGCTCATCCCGGCAACGCTCGGCTTCATGGTCATCCACAACCTCATCGACTTGCTCAGCAAGCTGATTCGCCGCCGCCCGCGCCACCAGGGCGGAGACGTTGTCCTGCGCATGAACCTCCGCTTCCGCATCGCGCATTGGGGCATCATGGCCAGTTTCCCCACCCTCGTCGTCACTGGCTTTGCTCTCAAATATCCGGATGCCTGGTGGGCCAAGCCTCTTCTTCTTTGGGAAGCGGGCGTTGGCGTTCGCGGCGGTCTGCATCGTACTGCTGCCGTCGTCATGATCCTCGCCACGCTTTATCACGTCTTCCATCTCGCCACGCAAAAGCGTGACCGCTCCTTCGTCTGGGCCATGTTCCCCACCATCAAAGACGCCACGGACATCCTCGACGTCTTCCGCTATAACCTCGGTCTTTCGAACTCTGAACCCAAATTCTCCAAGTTCAACTACGCCGAAAAAATGGAGTATTTGGCATTCATGTGGGGCACGGTCGTTATGGCCGGTTCCGGCTTTCTGCTCTGGTTCAACAACTTCACGCTGCGTCATTTCCCCAAATGGGTCACCGACGCTGCCACCGCCGTGCACTGGTATGAAGCCGTGCTCGCCACCTTCGCCATTCTCATCTGGCACTTCTATCTGGTGATTTTTGATCCGAACGTCTACCCGATGGATACCGCCTGGCTCGACGGAAAAGTCTCCGCCGACCACTACCGCCACGCCCGCCCCGCTTATTTCCGCCAGCTCGAGCGCGCGGGCCTCGTTAGCAATCCCGAACTCGACGCCGAGAATACCGACTCCGCGGAGCCCGTCCCCGGCGACGACTAACTCACCGGACCTTCTCGCTTCTTCGTGGGGGCGCAGCATGCTGCGCCCCATGTCCGCAAGATCGATCTGGGCGTCCCCGTCCATTCGCCACTCGCGTGTGATACCGTTCTCTAGGAGACCCTCCCGCCATGCCCATCCGCACCATCATTGAGCCATTCCGCATCAAAAGTGTTGAACCCATCCGCGCCACCACTCGTTCCGAACGCCAACAACTCCTCGAAGCCGCTGGCTACAATCTCTTCCTCGTCGCTTCCGAAGCCATTTTGATCGACCTTCTCACCGACAGCGGCACCGCCGCCATGTCCACCGAACAATGGGCCGCCATGATGCGTGGCGATGAATCCTACGCCGGCTCGCCCAGCTTCACGCGCTTCCGTGATTCCGTGCAGTCCATCTTCGGTTTTCACCACGTCATTCCCACGCACCAGGGGCGCGCGGCCGAACGGATTCTCTTCAACGTCATGTGCAAGAAGGGCGACATCGTCCCCAACAATACGCACTTTGACACCACCCGCGCCAATTGCGAATTCGTCGGCGCGCAAGCGCTCGATATCCCGATCGCCGAGGCCAAAGAACCCGCGAAACTTCACCCTTTCAAGGGCAACATGGACACGGCCAGGCTCACCGAACTCCTGGAACGTGAAGGCCCCAAGAAAGTTCCTCTCGTGATGCTCACCATCACCAACAATTCCGGCGGCGGCCAGCCCGTCTCCATGGCCAATATCCGTGACGTAAAGAAAATCTGTAAACGGCACGGCATCCCGCTTTACATCGACGCCTGCCGCTTCGCCGAAAACGCCTACTTCATCAAGCTCCGCGAGGCTGGTTACTCCGACAAAACTCCCGCCGAAATCGCCCGCGAAATGTTTTCTCTCGCCGACGGCTGCACCATGTCCGCCAAAAAAGACGGCCTCGTCAATATCGGCGGCTTCCTCTGCACCAACGACGACCTCCTCGCCCAGCAGGAGAAGGATCTCCTCATCCTCACCGAAGGTTTCCCCACCTACGGCGGCCTCGCCGGACGCGACCTCGACGCCATCGCCGTCGGTCTCCAGGAAGTGCTGCACGAGGACTATCTCAAATACCGCATCGCCTCCACCGCGTTCCTCGGCAATCACATTGCCAGCGAAGGCGTCCCCATCGTCCAGCCTCCCGGTGGCCACGCGATCTACCTTGACGCGCGCGCGTTCCTTCCCCACGTTCCACTTTCGAAATTCCCCGGTGTTGCGCTCGCAAACGAACTCTACCTCGAGGGCGGTATTCGTTCCGTCGAAATCGGCACGCTCATGTTTGGCGAGCACGCCACCATGGATCTCGTGCGCCTCGCCATTCCGCGTCGCGTCTACACCCAGAGCCACATCGAATATGTCGTTGAAGTCATCCTGGACGTCTGGCGCCGCCGCGAGCGAATCCCCGGCTATGAAATCGTCCACCAGGCGCCATTTCTGCGGCATTTCTCCGCTCGTCTCAAGCCTTTGGCCGTCTAGTTAACGCGCTATACCGGCTTTGCGAGCTCGCACTTCCGCGAAATTGTGCTCTCCCTGGGCAGTCCGAAGGTGTTTTCTTGCTGGAAAAACCTGCTTTTTTCTTTGCCTCAACCGGTTCTATGCCGCCGAAACCTATCGGCCTGGCCGGTCGTGCGGAGGATTCCCCGTCGGATGCGGGTTGTTCGGGTGAACATTCGTATGCTCGTTTGAATGCTCATTCGAATGAGAATTGCCTTGCGTTGCGTTCTTTGTGTGCGGATTGTTCCCTTGCGATCCGTTCGCGTTGCCCGTGTTGTGTGGATTAGCGTTCTGCGTCTGCCCTTGCGGCTGGTGATTCGGCTGCCCCGCATACGGCGGGCGGTCATTTCGCACCGCCGCGTGGCTTTCGCCGTTTATGTTCGCCCCATGCGCACCAGTCACGCCGCTTCCGCTGAATTCCCCCGGCCGGCCCTTGAAGCCGAGGCACCTGCTCTATGTGACACACACCAAAGGCAAAGGTTCCGCCTCTTTTCTGGACTCAAAGACTCGGGTATCTGGCCGCTCTCGTGCTTTACTACCCTTGGTTAAAGGTGACCTTGTCACAGCCTCCGGTTCACCGCACCGGGCATAGGTTCCTGTGTTGCCTTCAACCTATTGACAATATTGGTCTTAGATGGCTTGCGGCTCGAGCGTCCGACTCTGCTGCGGCAACCATGCCGCTTGGTCCCGTCCCCGCAACGGCGAATCCCCCATTTCGGTGGGTGATCTCGCCCAGCCTGAGGCCTAGGAGCGATTCCCATGAATCCCCAAACTGAACGCCGTGGTCCCCGGCTCTCGCTGGACGAGCTCAAGGCCGCCGCCGCCGAAATGCGCGCCATTAACGTCACGGCCATCTATGCCGCCGGCTCCGGACACCCCGGGGGGACCCTCTCCGTCATGGATATCGCCGCCACTCTCTACCTCAACGTGTTGAATCACGATCCATCCGATCCCGCCTGGCCGGATCGTGATCGCGTCTTCTGGTCTGCTGGACACAAGGCTCCCGCGCTCTACGTCGCCCTCGGCCGCGCCGGATACTTTCCTCTCGACGATGTTGTGTTGCTCCGCCAGCTCGGCGCGCCCTTCGAGGGCCATCCCAACTGGCTCAAGGTTCCTGGAGTGGAAGTCTCCAGCGGCTCTCTCGGTCAGGGACTTGGCGCGGCCGTTGGCAACGCGCTCGCACTTAAACTGCGCGGCGCAGATTCTCGCGTCTACGTCATCATGGGCGATGGTGAGCAGCAGGAAGGCAGCATCTGGGAAGCGGCTATGTCTGCCGGCCACTACAAACTCGACAATCTCTGCGCCATCATTGACGTGAATCGCTTGCAGATCGACGGCTGGGTCGAAGAAGTCATGAATGTCCAGCCTCTCGCCGAGAAGTACGCCGCTTTCGGCTGGAACGTCCTCGAGTCGGATGGCCACGACATCCAGCAACTCCTGGACGCCTTCGCTAAGGCCAGGCAAGTCGCCAACAAGCCCACCGTAATTCTCGCCAAAACCATCAAGGGCAAGGGCGTTTCGTTCATGCAAAACGAAGCCGGTTGGCACGGCACCGCCCCAAAGAAGGATCAATTCGAAAAAGCGCTTCCCGAACTCCTTACCCCCGACGTCACACGCGAGCGCATCGATCGTTTGCTTGCCCGCGCCTCCGCCAACGCCAAGGAAGTCGCGAAGAAAGCAAAGGACAGCATCCCCAAGTTCGCGCATGAATACTGGTGGAATTCGCGCGACGACATGAAAGTCGATATGGACCCGACGCGCATGGGCTTTGGACGTGGCCTCGAAATAGCCGGCGAGGATCCGCGCGTCGTCACTCTCCATGCCGATATTTCTGGATCCATCCGCATCACGGATTTCGAAGCCAGGCATCCGGACCGCAAAAATCGCGTCTTCAGTGTCGGTATCGCCGAACAAAACATGATGAGTGTCGCTGCCGGTCTCGCCCGCGAAGGTCTCATCCCGGTCACCGGCACCTACGGTGTCTTCGCTTCTGGCCGCGCTTGGGACCAGATTCGCACCACCATCTGCTACTCGAATCTCAACGTGAAAATCGCCGGCGCTCACGGCGGCATCTCCGTCGGTCCCGATGGCGCTACGCACCAGGCGCTGGAAGAAATCTCTCTCACCGCGATTCTTCCCAACATGAACGTGGTCGTTCCGTGCGATTCCGTCGAAACCGAACGCGCCACCCACCATTCCTTGCTCTCATTGGACGGCCCCTGCTACCTCCGCTTCGCGCGCGAAGCCACGCCCGTCGTCACCACATCCGAAACGCCTTACGAATTTGGCGTCGCCAATGTCATCCGCTACCGCGCCGCGGAACCACGCTTTGTCGATGCCTTCGACACCTTCCTTGGCACCCGCTATCGCAATGAACATGCCGCCGTCTCCATCATCGCGTGCGGTCCCATGGTTCCCGAAGCCATGCGCGCCGCCTGGCTCCTCAAAGAAGAGTACGGCATCGAAACGCGCATCGTGAATGTCCACACGGTCAAGCCACTCGATGTCGCTACCATCGTTCGCGCTGCTGACGAAACCGGCGTCATTGTCACCGCCGAAGAGCATCAGACCGGCGGCTTCGGCAACATCATTGCCGGCGCCATCCTCCAGCACCGGCCGAATTTCCGCCCGCCCCTGCAACTTAGCATGATCGGTGTGGACGACCGCTTCGGCGTCTCCGGCAATCCTTGGGAACTCGTCCAGCACTTCGGTCTCACCGCCGAACACATCGCCAAGCGCGTCCTCGACATGCTCGACAAGAAGATCGCCACGTCGCCCCTCGCTACCATGGAGATGCCGGCCATCCGCTGCTCGCGCTGCGGTAGTCAGGTCCCACTTACCGAGTATGCCAAGGAGGTTCCGATGCCCACCGACGAAATGTGCGTCGAGTGCGACTATCGTTCGCTCGAGCTCTGCGCGGTCTGCCGCGTCGAATGGGCCAAGATCACGCAGAACACGCCGTACGTCTGCCTGACCTGCCGCGCCAAGCCCGTTTTGCGTTGATCAACTCCGTGGATTGTCATCACCGCTGTCGGTAGGGACGCTGCACGCTGCCCCCATCAGCAACTCCCGCGTCTCGGCTTCTCTTGACCTCGCCGCTTCTGGCGCGCCATCCTTACCCCATGTCCAGGCTCTCGATCGATCCATCCCTCAAGCAGAGATGTCCCCGCGTTGCTCTCGGCCTTGTCATCGCTCACGTCAAGGTCGCAGAAAGCTCTGCGCCGCTCCTCGATGAAATGAAGCAGTGCGAATCCGCTATCCTCAAGCTGCCCGAACCGCGCTCCGTTTTGGAATCGTCCAGAATTCTCGCCACCCGCGCCGGCTACAAGGCTCTTGGCAAAGACCCTGCTCGCTACCGCGGCTCCGCTGAGGCGCTCATCCGTCGCATCATCAGCGGCAAGCAATTCCCTCAAATCAACACGGTCGTCGACATCATCAATCTCGTCTCTGTCGAAAGCCGCCTCCCAATCGGCCTCTACGATCTCGCTCAGATTAAAGGTGACATCACCTTTCGCGCTGGGCGCGCTGGCGAATCCTATAAAGGAATCGGCAAGTACGACCTGAATCTCGAGGACCTCGCCGTTTTCAGCGATGGCCTGGGCCCCCACGGCAGCCCCACCAGCGATTCCGAACGCACCATGGTCACGCTCGCCACCACGCAGATCGCTGCCATCCTCATTTCCTTCGGCGGCCCAGAAAGTTTGGACGCCTCCTGCGAGCGCATGTCCGCGTTGCTCTTGCAATACGCCCAAGCTCACGACGTCAGTCTAGAAATCGTGACGTGAATGCCCGCGGGATGCTTGTCATTGGCCCGCGACCAGATGCGGCGACCTTTTCGACATTAGTTCCAAACACCGCTTGAACCGAGGGTGTTCGCTTTCAGAAACGTCCAGACCTGCTCGTTAATCGAACTGGCGTAGGCGTAGTAGTTGTGATCGTGACCGGGCATCTCAATCAAACGAACCGGGAATCCATAGTGGATGAGCTCATTCGATGTATCTCGTACCACGCTCAACGGGAAATGTTGATCCTGGTTTCCAATCCATATCGCTATTGGAATCTTCCGCGGTGCCCGCGCAAGCAAGTCCCGGTCATCACCCATAAGAGCCGCAGCGTGAACTCCAATCGCCGCGAAGTAGTCCGATTCGTAGAGTCCGAGATAGAGAGCGTACACTCCTCCAGCAGAGTGTCCGAAAAGATAGATGCGGGTAGGATCGATCGTGATTTCACGCTCAACTTCATTGACAATCTCGCGTATCAGATCCGGTGGGTCGGTCCGGGGATTCCATTCCGACGAATCGAGAGAATTAGGTGCGACTAGAATTAACCCCTCGCGGGACGCCAGGTCACTCCAAGGCTTGATTAATGAATCTCCATCGTGCCCACTACCATGGAACAAAACTAAGAGAGAAGTTGGCTTGTCTTTCGCGAGACCTTCTGGAACATATAGATAATAAGTTCGCTGACGTCCATGAAATCGGATGGCGCGCTTTTGCGTTTTGGTGTTCTTGGCCTCGAGCTTTTTGAAACAAAAGATATGCACACCCAAAAGGCAAATTGCCAGAATCCAGGCGATAGTGACGAAATGCCTTTGCGCTTTCACCTCGGAGCTTTGCCCTTCGGTTGGTCGATTTTCAGTTTCATTGTCTGGGTCCATCGTCAACCTCATTACTTTAAGACAACAATCATAAATACCGCGACTAGTCACTGGGTCAACCGCGCGACACTTTTGCGGTTTCCCATCGCGCAAATCCTCCTTTTATCCGGATTGTCGCTGTTCGCCGAGAGCATTCCCGGAGCGAGCCGTCAATCCCAGGATCTGCATTGCCGGACAGACATCTGTGATATTTACTGTCGCTGACGGTGCGCCAAGGAAGTAGGACATTTTGATCAGAAAGAGGCGAGACCGTGGCTGGTAGCGCAAATTCATCGCCCTTGCCTCGCTGGCAACAGGCTCTCGTCGGTCCTCCTGGAATTCTCATTGCCGGTCTCTGGGGCTTTGCAGAGGCCACTTTTTTCTTTCTGATTCCCGACGTTTTCCTCTCTCTGGTGGCGGTTCTTCTGTGGCCCCGCACATGGAAGCATGTCCTCAGCGCTATCGTCGGAGCTGTCCTTGGGGGCGCGCTCCTGTTTCACCTGGCTGCCGCCGACCAGCAACGCACGCGACTTGCGGTTGCCCGTGTGCCCTTCATCCGCGAATACATGTTCACGAAAGTTGACGATGGGTTCCGCTCCCAAGGTCTATACGCGTTGCTTTCGGGCTCAATCGGAGGCATCCCCTACAAGCTCTACGCCGTCGAAGCTCCGCGGTTTACCCAAGAGAGCCGGTTTCTCCTCGCCACGCCTCCTGCCCGTGCCGTTCGTTTTCTGCTCGTCTGGAGCGCGTTCGGCCTGATCGCCGCATCGCTGCGTGCCCGGCTTGCTCTCCGCACCGTTCATCTCTTGTGGATTTACTCCCTGGTTTGGATTGTCGTTTACGCCTTCTATTGGGGACGCATTCTCTCCGGCTAAGCTCTTCCGCTGTAGGATGAGATCAGCGTCCATGCCCAGCGTCTACGACCTGAAACCGAAGTTCCAGGCACTGCTTCGCCCCATTGCCAATGCCCTTGCCCGCGCGGGCGTCACTGCGAACCAGGTGACTGTTGCCGCTATGCTGCTTTCCTTCGCCACCGGCGCCGCAATTTTCTTCTATCGCACTCCGCGCACGCTCCTGCTTCTCCCGATCGTCCTCTTCGTTCGCATGGCGCTCAACGCCATCGACGGCATGCTGGCTCGCGAACACAATCAGAAAACCGCTCTCGGCGCAATTCTCAACGAACTCGGCGATGTTTTCTCCGATTCGGCGCTCTACCTTCCGCTGGCGGTTCTCCCTGCGTTCTACGCGCCTCTCATCGTCCTCATCGTCCTTTTCGCGGTCATCTCGGAAATGACCGGTGTCGTTGCCACGCAGATCGGCGCCTCTCGCCGCTATGATGGCCCTATGGGCAAAAGCGACCGCGCCTTTGTCTTCGGCGCTCTTGGCTTGCTGCTCGCCCTGGGCGTTCCAATTGCGCCGTACCTCGTCTACATTTTGTGGATTGTTCTGGCTCTGCTCTTCACCACCATTCTCAACCGTTCGCGCTGCGCCTTGGCCGAATTGCGGAGCCGCACCTCGCCATGACCACCGGCATCCATCCCGTCGCGAGTTTACTGGCTGCTGTCGCCCGCGGCATCACCGGCGTGCAGGTTCAGTGGGCTGGCTGCGAACCCAGCGAACGCCAGCGCATTTATTTCGCCAATCATTCCAGCCATCTTGATTTCGTTGTTTTATGGTCGGCTCTCCCCTCGGAGATCCGCGCAAAAACGCGCCCCATTGCCGCCAAGGATTATTGGGAGAACACCGCTCTCCGCCTCTACCTTGCCCAGAATGTTTTCCATGCGGTCCTTCTCGAACGCGGCGCCGTGGCTAAAGCGCAACATCCGGAAGAAGCCCACTTCGTTGGCCGCCATCTCATCGATCAAATGGTCGAAGCCCTCGGCACCCAGAATTCGCTCATTTTTTTTCCGGAAGGCACCCGTGGCACTGGCGAAAAACTTGCCCCATTCCGCTCCGGCATCTATCACCTCGCCCTGCGCCGCCCCGACGTCCAACTGGTTCCCGCTTATCTCGAGAATCTCAATCGCATTCTGCCCAAAGGCGAGTTTCTCCCGGTCCCCATGCTCAGCCTGCTCACCTTCGGCAAACCGATTCAGGTCGAACCGGATGAAGATAAGGATGCCTTCCTCGAGCGCGCGCGCGAAGCCGTAGCCAGTCTTCGCCGGATTGGAAACGCATGATGTTTCAGGCTCTTCACGACGCGAAGCTCGTCTGGCTGTGCAGCGGCGTTCTTTTCCTGCTCGTCGTCTCCACCCTGATCGGCCATCTGCTCAAAAGCCGCCGTACCGACGCCAACCGTTCCACCATCGACAATCTCAACGCCCGCATCCGCGCCTGGTGGAAGATGGCCGCCATTTTTGCTCTCGCCGTTCTCATCGGCAAAGTCGGCGCTCTCATCCTCTTCGCCTTGATTTCGTTCCTCGCCATGCGCGAGTACATGACACTCGTTCCCACGCGTCGCGGCGATCATCTCACCTTGTTCTGGAGTTTCTTCGTCATTATGCCGCTGCAGTATTACCTCATCGGCATTCAGTGGTACGGCTTCTTCGCCATCATGATTCCCGTGCTGGCCTTTGTCTTCGTTCCCACCAGCATCGCGATTGCCGGCGACACGGAACATTTTCTCGAACGCGCTGCAAAAATTCAGTTCGGCATCATGGTCTGTGCCTACTGCCTGAGTCACGCTCCGGCACTGTTGCTTTTGCGGATCCCCGGATTCGAAGGTCACAATGCGCGCCTGCTGCTCTATCTCGTCATCGTCGATCAGATGAGCGACGTGCTCCAGTACGTGTGGGGAAAGCTCATCGGCAAACACAAAATCGCCTGGCGCGTCAGCCCCAACAAAACTTGGGAAGGCTTCGTCGGCGGTGTGGCCAGCGCCACGGCACTCGGCACGGCTCTCTGGTGGGCCACGCCGTTCACCCCGCTTCAGTCCGCGGGCATGTCCTTCACCATTTGTCTTTTGGGCTTCGCCGGCGGTCTGGTCATGAGCGCCATCAAACGCGACATCGGCATCAAGGATTTCGGTGTCGTCATCGAAGGCCACGGCGGCATCCTCGACCGCATCGACTCCCTCTGTTTCGCCGCCCCGATCTTCTTCCACCTGATCCGCTATTACTTCGTCCCGTAGCGCGGGCTTTTAGCCTATGCCGCTGTAGGCACGCGCTCCTGAAGCGGTCCGCTTCGTCGATGTCAGGCCGGGATGCGCGGTGCTTGTATCAAACCGGAATTAACAGTCATTCCGAACGAAGTGAGGAATCTGCTTTGTCGTTTTCACTGCACCATATCGTGTGCAGGATCGATGATACTCACCCGCGCGCCAGCACTTCCCCCGCGTTCTGCGTCGTCCGGCTCTTCAGGAATCCCTTCGCCGCCAGCAATTCCGCGTTCAACACCGCCGCGCCCGCCGCCCCTCGCACCAGGTTGTGCGACAGCAGCGTGATCTTCACGTCGAACAACGGGCACTCGCGCACCCGTCCCACCACTCCCGCCATGCCGTGACCGATGTCTGAATCCTTCCGTGGTTGCGGCCGGTCATCTTCATCGCGCACCACAATAGGATTCTTCAGTGCCGTCGGCAACGACGCCAGCTCGTCCGATACCTCGAAGTTCCGCAGCGCATCCTTCACTTCCTCGATTGTCGCCGTCTTCTTCAGTCGCACCGACACGCACTCTGTATGCCCGTTGATCACCGGCACGCGGTTGCAATGCGCGCTGATGCCCAAACCCGCGTCGATGAACCGGTTCCCGTCCCACTTGCCCAGCAACTTCTGAGGCTCACTTTCCATCTTCTCTTCTTCGCCGCTGATGAACGGAATCACGTTGCCCAGCGCGTCCATCGACGCCACGCCCGGATAGCCCGCGCCCGAAACCGCCTGCATCGTCACTACAAACAGCTTCTCCAGTCTGAACGCGTCCGCCAGCGGCTTTAGCACCAACGCCAGTCCCGCCGTCGAACAATTCGGGTTGGTCACAATGAATCCCGTGCTGTATTTGTTGTTCTTCTGCTGCACCGGGATCGCATTGATGTGCGACGGGTTTACTTCCGGAATCAGCAGCGGCACGTCCGGATCCATTCGGTGATTCTTGGAATTGCTCACCACCGGATAACCGGCGCGCGCAAACGCCGTCTCTGCTTCCCCCGCTACCGACGAATCCAGCGCCGAAAACACGAAGTCGCAGTCAAGCGTCGGGTCCAGATCCTTCACCACCAACCCTCGCGCCACGTCCGGAATCGGCGTCTCCAGATGCCAGCGGGTAGCCTGCTCGTACGTCTTACCCATCGAACGCTCCGAGGCGGCCACCGCCGTCAACTCGAACCACGGGTGATTCGCCAGCATGTTCACAATGCGCTGGCCCACCATTCCTGTCGCGCCCAGCACTCCGGCGCGATACTTTTTTCCGTTTTCCAGTGCGCTCACGCCGCACCTCCGTTTGCTTGCGCCCCAATTCGCGTGCCGCGCGCCTGCGGCTTGAACGTGTTTCGGATCCACACCGTCATTCCTGATTGTGCCGCCAGTGGCAGCACGTGCGGATGAATCACCTTCGCGCCATTCGCCGCCAAGGCATGCGCCTCGTCGTAACTCAGCTCGTGCAACAGCTTCGCTTCGTCCGATTCTTTCGGATTCGTTGTATAAACGCCGTCAACATCCGTCCAGATTACCAGTTCCGCCGCATCCACCACGTGCGCAATCAACGCCCCGGAGTAATCCGAGCTGTTCCGGCCCAACGTAGTGATTCTGCCATCCGGCGTCGCCCCGATGAAGCCCGTGATCACCGGCACGATTCCAGCTTGTAACAGCGGCAACAGCACCTGCCTCCCTCGGTGCCGTGTGTATTCGATGTCCGGCCTCGCCTCTCGGAACGTGTCGCAGGTCACCACAAAATCCGACGACGCCACCGGTACGGCGCTCACTTCGCTCCTTAGCAGCGCCGCCGCAAACAGTCGCGACGCAAATCGTTCCCCGAACGACGCCAGCCGGTCGTACGTCGCGGAGTTCACCGTCACATGCCCGAACGACGGCGTCTCGTGCAGCAGGTCGCGGCTCAGCAGTTCCAACTCGTGGGCCACTTGTTCGTGATCCCGCGCAGGCAGATTCAGGTCGCGCAGCACCGCGAGATGCAATTCAATCACCGCCAGTGCTTCCGTCCGCGCCGCCAGGCTCCGCGTCTGCGCCAGCAACTGCCCGATCTCCAGCAGACGGTTCGTCACTCCCTTCATCGCCGACACCACCACCACAATCGGCGACACCTGCGCCGCCTCTCTCACCAGCGCCGCCGCGTGCCGCATCCGTTCCGCTCCCGCCAGCGAACTTCCGCCGAACTTGAACGCCACCACCTCCTGGCTCGGGCTGTCGCCCAACGTGCGCTCCCAGCTCGCCTTCGCTTGCTTGCCGGCCCTGTTCGACCGCACCTCTTCCACGTTGTGCGTGCTTTGCTGCTGTTCCGGACTCATTTTGATTGCTCCTTGGTTACTCCGCGGGAGCGTCTCTGGAAGGGGCTAAACTAAGAAACCCACCGCCAGGTTCGCTTCCGGCGGTGGGTTTGGGAACTTTTTCTTTCTGGCTAGCTGTTCCTCCCTGCGCCCGAAGCGATGGTAGTGTCCGTCTTAATAATCGGAGTCGTCGACGCAGACTTACCCGTCGACAGGGAGGAGCTCATTCGCTTAGTGAACAGAGCCAGCATGCGTTCAGCATAGCATTTCCACAGAAGCATGCCGCCATTTCTCGATGAATTAAACGCATCCATTCCATCGATTTTTCTGGGCTACACCTGCTCGATGCCCGTAGCCCATACGAAGAACAGGCTTTAACTTGTGGTTCTTCCCATGGCCCTTGTGGCCCTACGCCTCGAACAGCAAGCTCGAACACGTCAGCCCAGATTCGGCTTTCTGCAACTCACTGATGTCCAGTGTCCGCACATGAAACCCCGCGCCCTCAATCCTCTGCCGGGTCTTCGGAAATGATGCCGGAAACACCACCGCGTCACTGATCGCTAACGCGTTTGCCGCGTGCGCTTCGCCGGCATCGACGTCCACCCACTCGTAGCCCCGCAATCGCGCCGGGTCAAACCACGCCCGGTTCGCCAATAGCGTGTTTCTTCCGAGGTACGTCACCGCCGATTTCAGGTGCAGGCATCCCGTCACCGGAATCACCGTAACGTCGTAACCAATCCTCTCCACGATTACCGCTAGTTGCCGGATCCCTTCCGCATTGCTTCGCTTGGTCAGCCCCACAAAAATCTTCTTTCCGACCCGTAGCACATCGCCGCCTTCCAGCGTCCCCGGCAACTTGATGTGCGCCAGCGTGCGGTATTTCTCCAGCGCCGCAGCCAGCGACGCCGCCTCTTTCCGCCGCGTTTCCGTCCCCAGCGTGCAGATCACCGCCAGTTCGTCCAGCACGATCGCCGGATCCTCCACAAACATCGAGTCCGGCAACTCGGGCTCCTCCGGCAGCGAAATCACGCGCGCTCCCAGTTCGCCAAGCAACTGCTCATACGCATGGTGCTGCGCCCGCGCCTTCTCCATATCGATGGGCTGCCGCGAGATAAAACTCAGCTCGCAATTGGCGAGCGACGAACTGACCTTCCGTGTGAGAGCCGTAAGCATCCTTGTGAATGTAGCATACGCCTTAGCCTGTGCGAGAACTCGACTCCGCCACAGTAATCACGTTTGCCACCCTCGGTTGTCGCTCCTCCCAATTCCCGATAGACTCAATCCGTTCTCCACTTCTTCGAGGAGCCTCTCCCATGTCTGACGCGGTGCGCAAGACCATCGCTCTCCTGATTCTCATCGTTGGCGGAGCCCTGCTCTGGCTCGTGAAGAGCTCCATTAACGAAGCGGACCTCGCCAAAAGTCACATCGAAGCGACTATCGCTGAAGCCCGCGAGCGTTCCGCCTCCCAGGATTCCCGCCTGAACAAGGCCTATCGCGAAGATCGTGGCGGCTGGATTTACGTCCATCTCGAGGGCGATCCCGCGACCATTGGTTTTCAGCACGGCTACAAGCTCGGCCCCGAAATCGAAGACGCCTTTGCCGCCGTCCAGGCCGATATGACTCTCTCCACTCGCCGCGGCTGGGCCTTTTTCCGCGCAGTGGCGCGCGAACAGCTCTGGCCCAAAATCGATGCTGAGTATCAGCAGGAGCTCCAAGGCATCGCGGAAGGTCTCAACGCCCGCACCGGCTCGCAGCTCGATGTGTACGACATCGTCGCCTTCAATTCCTTTGAAGAAGTTCCCGATTACTACGTGCCATGGCTGAACAAGCAGCAACACACTCCGGATGCCCCGAATCTCAAGAGTCCCGGGAATTGCAGCGCTTTTGTCGCTACCGGTAGCTGGACCAAAGACGGCCAGATTGTCATTGCCCACAACAACTGGACCAGCTACATGAAAGGCGAGCGCTGGCGCATCATCTTTGATATTCAGCCCGCCAATGGCTACCGCATCCTGATGGATGGCTTCCCCGGCGTCATCGCCAGCGACGACGACTTCGGCATTAACAGCGATGGCCTCATCGTCACCGAAACCACCATCACCCAGTTCGAAGGCTGGGATCCCAACGGCAAACCCGAATTCGTTCGCGCCCGCAAAGCCCTGCAATACGCCTCCTCCATCGACGACTACACCCGCATCATGCTGGACGGCAATAACGGCGGCTACGCCAACGATTGGCTCATTGGCGACCGCAAAACCAACGAAATCGCACAGCTTGAACTCGGCCTGAAAGCCTACAAGCTCTGGCGCACCAAAGACGGCGCCTTCGCCGGCTCCAACTGGGCCCGCGATCCCAAAGTCATCAAGCTCGATACCCCGCAGTTCGATCCCAACAACATGGAGACTTCTCCCAACGCCCGCCGCGTCCGTTGGGAGCAATTGCTGAACGAGAACAAGGGGAAGATCGACGTCGCGCTGGCCCAGCAGATGCTCGCCGATCACGAAGACACCTACGCCAAAAAGACCGAAGCCAACGAGCGCACTCTCTGCGGTCACGTCGATGCCTCCGAGCGTGGCGTCGCGCAATGGGGTTGGAGCGCTTACTATCCGGGTGGCGCCGTCCAGGGCAAAGCGGCGGACTCCACCATGGCCAGGCAGATGAACCTCGTCGCGCGCATGGGTCATCCCTGCGGTGCCGATTTCTACGCCAAGCCGTTCCTCGCCGCGCATCCCGATTTCGCCTGGCAAGCGCCGTATCTGCGCGATATGGAAGCCGGTCCGTGGACGCACTTCACTTCCGGCGAAGGCCCCGCCAAAAAGTAGGTCCGAAAATTCTAGTCTAAGGCTTCGAGGGTGCCCCACGTTCGGTTTGTGAACCTGGGTCTTGGGGTTAGCACGCTTCCCGGGTTGGTTCTTTCCCAACGAAGAATCAAGCTAGCAGCACGGCCTTTCTCGCTTTACTTGCCGCTGCCCGCCGCGCCGGCGCTTCCGACGCACAGTGCCGGTACGCCACGTACGTCATATCGAACGCGGCATCCCACGAAATCCCCGCCACCTTTTCGCGAGCTGCCATTCCCATCTTCTGCCGCAGCGCGCCGTCGCCCGCAAGTTCCAGAACGCGCCCGATAAATTCCTCGTTGCTCGAGGCGACATAGCCCGTCACGCCTGGCACCACCAGGTGGCGCGGACCGCCTTCGTTCGTCACCACCGCCGGCACCTGCGACGCGGCCGATTCCTGCACCACGTTCCCGAACGTATCGGTGCGCGACGGAAACACGAACACATCCATGTTCGCGTACGCACGCGCCAGTTCCTCGCCCCGCAACACGCCCGTGAACACTCCGTTCTTCAGCCGCTTTTTCAGCCACTGCATTTCGCTTCCGTCACCTACAACCACAATCTCGAACTCCCGGATTCCGTTCGCTTTCAGGGCCTGCTCGATCTGCCGGAACAACCGTACTCCCTTTTCCGGACTCACCCGGCCCACGAACCCAAGCCGCAACTTCCCGTCACTCGCCGTCCGCCGCTTCGGGTGAAACAGCTCCGAGTCCACCCCGCGCGTCATCAGAAACGACGGCCGCTGCAACGCTTTCTCCAGCCATTCCACTTGCTGCGTCGTCGGCGCCAGCGTCACCGCCGCAAACCCGTAGAACCACAGCAATATTCCCAAACCTCGATCCTGCGTCCACGACGCGATCGGCGCTGTGACTCCGTTTGGCAAAAACCGAAGCAGCTTCTGCAGCCGCCGCCCTGCGAATTGATGGAAATTCGTGTGCCACGACGCCACCAGCGGGATCTTCAATTCCCGCGAAAGGTACACCCCGAGCTGCCCCAACTCTCCCGGGCTTGTGATGTGAATGACATCCGGCTGGAATCGCTTTACCTCTTCTCGAATCTGCCCGGCATACCGCCAGAAGAAGAAGTCGTATTTCAGGTCACATTCAATCGGAACGCTGGCCCAGGCCCGCCTCAGTTCCACTCGTCGAACACTTCCCTCGTCCTGCGCGCCGGGCGTTTTGCCACCGTGTACTGCCAGCAGCGGCAGAGCGTGCCTCTGCGCGTATGCCACCAACTGCCGCGCGGTGAGCGCCACCCCGTTGATCTCGTGGAAGGTCTCGCAGAAGAGCGCAACCCTCGGCTCCGAGGTCATAACCCTCCTTCTTCGTTCCCCAGGAATGCCAGTCGTATGGCGGGCCGCACCACTGGATTCGCCACCAGGCCGATAATCCAGCGAAACTTCTCGATGATTCGATGAAACCGCGTCCCGTTGAAATTCGAAAACGGGATTGCCTCGCCGTTCTCTTCCACGAACACCCGCGTCATCCAGCTTCGCCTGCCAAATTCGCCCGGAGCGTCCGACAGGGCGTGCCACGCGTTCTCGATCAGTCGCAGTGTCAGTGGCTCGAAGAATTGCGGCATCAGCGCAATGTCGCTCTGCCGCTCGTACCGGATCTCGTGGATAAATTCCTCGAAGCTTTCCGCCTGCGTGAAATTCAGCGTCGCATTCGGCTCGCAGCCGTGCCGGTCGCCTCCGGAGATCACCGGGAACTCCAGTTCCTCGCCGAGTTGCAGCACTTCGCGGTTTTCGCGTCGCGAACGCATGCCGTTCAGCTCAATCGCGTGCAGCCACGGCAGAAAATTTTGCAGGAAATCCAGCAGGACATCCCGGTGATGCACCGCCCCGACTCCCTCCGCGTCCCAATAGGGATGATTCAACACCAGTAACACATTCCGTTCGTCGTTCAGCCCAGCAAGAATGTCTCGCAACTGGTCGGTCCGCGGCTTCGCCGTGTAATCGGCCAGCGCGCTCATCCACAGCTTGGCGCGCGATGCGGGCAGATTGTGTACCCCGATGTGAAACTCCGTAATCGCGTAGGGAACTGTCCACTCGACCGAAATCGGCCCGCCGCTGGTCTCCGTTAGCATCCTGAGCCGCAGGCTCGCTTCTATGTTGTCGTGATCCGTCAGCGACACAATCGGCGCCAACCCGTATGTCTCAATCTGTTCCCGCTCCAGTGTCCACGCTTCCCGTGGCGAGAGCGGAGGCGTCCAGTAGTACTTGCCGAAATCGATGACCCGGTTTTCGTATAGATGCAGCCTGCCGATTTCCCGCTCAATGACGTAATGCCCTATTGGGAATTTGGCAATGTAGACCGGCAGGCGCTCTAGCCCTTCTCTCGAATGCATCGTGTGGCTGTGCAGGGAAACGCCGGTTCGGAACGCCGGATTGCGCTCGGGCTTGCGGAACAGGCGGTGCACCCGAGTGAGGCTCTTCGCCATGGTCACTCTCCCAAAGGCGATTTCGCTTTCTGGAGAAGTTCACTTCCAACGTAGAGTCCGCGTGTTACCGCGAAATGACAGTTTCATCAACAATCGTGCGGAGAAATTACTGTTTGAGCACACCCCGGCCTTGCCTTGTCGGCCTTTTCAACCTCTCGTCAAACCTCTGTAATGGCACGGCCTTTAGCTTCCAGTATGCTTCGCATCGCTCCACCCCGAAGGGTTTTCCAGGGATGAGCGGGCTTCGCCGCTTTCTGATTCTAGCTCTTTTCGTTTCCCCACTTTGTTTTGCAAGTTCCACCTCCTCCGCTGATCGCCAGCCGATTGTCGAGGCTCTCCAGTGGGTGCGCACGCCCATTCGCGGCACGGTGGAATACGACTACGTGATGACCGCCCGCATTCACCTCGTGTTCTTCTGGGCGGGCAAAGACGATGTGGGAGGCGGATACATTCGTCGCGCCGTGGCTAACGGCGATCCCCGCGAGGAATTCTTCCAGGTCCTCTTCGGCAGCGATCCCGGCAAAACGCCCCGCGCCATCAACCGTTGGGGAGCAGGCACAGAAGTCGCTTGGCACAAAGACCCGGTCACCCTCAGCGACCCGGAAAACGATGTGACCGCGAGCGCCTTCTTTGGCTTCATGAAATCTTCCCGGGGTCAATCAGTCGGCGAGATGCAGAATGAGTTGAAACGCGAAAAGGAACTGGGCCAGCACTCCTTTACTGGCATTCTCAGCCGCGTAGACTCGGCTGGTGCTCTCTCCACCGTCGTGCCGTTGCAGTCCGATACCGATTACAACCTGCACCAGTACGCTCTGGCCGAGCCGGTGATGCTGGAGCGCATTCGAGATTCCGACCGCCCGGTCCGTTCGCTGGCCGACCACGCTTGCGCCCGCGCCGCTGCTTTCATGGCCACCGTGGCCGAACTGATCCAGGCCTCACTCGATGGTGCTCCTGCTCCCCAGTCGCGCTGCTACATCCACGACGCGCAGGAAAACACGCTGGAATTGGAGAGAGTCGAACACATTGCTCGCCTGCCCGTTCAGGTACAGGCTGCCGACAAATCAACGCTCCTCAACACCACCTACCGCGAACTCTTGCAGCTCGACTTTGTCTCCACGCACAAACTCACCGGCAAGCTGGTCGCCTTCACCCTGGTCACCGGTACCTCTGGCCCGCTGCGTGGTGTCCCCGTGCTGATTCGCTACCAGCCCAACTGGTGGTTTCAGGTGGTGTTGAACTTGCACTCGCAAGATCCCGCTCCGAA
>Ga0335071_10000455_pt1 | contig 45599 bp, 37 predicted proteins | sample Lox_Sample_15_FD_206724 | JGI IMG/M metagenome (GOLD analysis project Ga0335071, IMG submission 206724) | Soil microbial communities from Loxahatchee National Wildlife Refuge, Florida, United States - Lox_Sample_1.5 | ecosystem: Environmental > Terrestrial > Soil > Wetlands | place: USA... | reverse complement strand
CCCGCTCCTCGACTTCGCCATCCCCCAGCGCTGGAGCATCGCCCACCTCTACCAGTCGATCCTCGACGGCCAGGAGCACGTCTCCCGGATCGCCCACCTGTTCACCCTGGCCGGCTACGTCCACTGGAGGCTCACCGGCGAGAAGGTGATGGGGGTGGGCGAGGCCTCGGGCATGTTCCCCATCGACCCGGAGACCCTCGATTTCGACGAGAGGCGATTGGCCAAGTTCGACGCCCACGTCGCCGGGAGGGGCCTCGGCTTCACGCTCAGGCAGATCCTGCCCAAGGTCCTGAACGCCGGCGTGCCCGCCGGCAAGCTGACCGCCGAGGGAGCGAAGCTGCTCGACCCGACCGGCAAGCTGCCGGCCGGAATCCCCGTCTGCCCGCCCGAGGGCGACGCCGGCACGGGCATGGTGGCCACCAACGCGGTACGGCCCCGCTCCGGCAACGTCTCGGCCGGGACCTCGGTCTTCGCCATGGTGGTCCTGGAGCGGCCCCTCTCCCGGGTCCACGAGCAGATCGACATCGTGACCACGCCCGACGGGAAGCTCGTGGGCATGGCCCACTCCAACAACGGTTCCTCCGACTTCGACGCCTGGGTGAACCTCATCGGGCAGGCGGCCAAGGCGCTGGGCGCTCCGCGAAAGCTGGACCAGCTCTACGGGAAGCTCATGCCGCTGGCGCTCAAGGGAGACCCCGATGCCGGCGGGCTCGTGGCCGTGAACTACGTCTCGGGCGAGCACCAGACGGGCTTCACCGAGGGGAGGCCACTGTTCGTGCGCTCGCCCGAATCGGCCTTCACCATCCAGAACTTCATGCGCTCCATGCTCTTCGCCTCGCTCTGCTCGCTGCGCACGGGCATGGACGTGCTCACCGTCGACGAGAAGGTGGTGATCGAGGAGATCCGCGGGCACGGCGGGTTCTTCAAGGGCGGCGACACCGGGCAGCGGATCATGGCTGCGGCCCTGAACGTCCCGGTCAGCCTCCCCGCCACCGCCGGCGAGGGCGGGGCCTGGGGCATGGCCCTGCTCGCCGCCTACATGCTCCGGGCCGACGCGAACCAGTCGCTCCCGGATTACCTGGACGAGAAGCTGAAGGGCAGCATCGGCAAGCCGGTCCGCCCCGACCCCAAGGACGTGGAGGGGTTCAGGACCTTCTTCGACCGGCAGAAGAAGGTCCTGGCGGTGGAGGCGGAGGCGGTCAAGGCGCTCAGGTAGCCGGCGCTGGCGAGTGGCTTTCACCGGGGCCTGGCCGCGTCGGGCCGGGCCCCGCGCCTGCCCGGGGGTACCGGATCTCACCGGCCTCGGGCTGTCCGGCCAAGGGGCCCAGGCCGGGCCACGCCTGGCCCTGAGTGGGGCCGGGCCGGGAAATAGGGCAGAACCCGGTTAAGAGTCTCGGCCTGGCGGGACCTCTCCCTCCCGGTAACCTCTTCCCAACCGAAAGGCCTTCAGCATGGTTAGGCATCTGGCACTGGCGATCGTATCGGTGCAGCTCGCGACCGGAGCGGCCGCTCACGAGAAGAAGCGAATCGACAAGGCGGCCGACCTGCCGCGCTTCAGCTACCGGATCGAAGGCAGTCTCGAGGATCTGGTCCGCGACGAGGCCCGCTTCGAGCAGTTCGCTGCCCAGGTGCGACGCGATGACGAGTCGGTGCTGGCCCAGTACGAGATCGCCGACAAGGCGACCCGGCGCCAGATCCTCTCGGTGCTGGCCCAGCTCGACTTCCTCGAAGGCCACTACCAGGCGGCCGACCAGCGCGCCCTGGAGATCCGTTCCCTCGAGGACAAGCCGGCCGACAAGCTCCTCTCCGGCATGCAGCTGCGGGCCATGGTGGCCGCGCGCCTCGAGGTCGGGAACGTCGACTCGCCCGAGTACCGGGCGGAGGTGGGCCGGCGGATGGCGGCCGAGCTGGGCCCGCTCCCCTATCCGCTGGTCGAGAACGACATCAAGGGCGCGAAGAGCGGTGCCGAGATCATGGGCGAGTCGCTGGTGCTCGGCAGCGTCCGCGACGTGCTGCAGCCGGTGGTGGACAAGGCCCAGGGCACGCTCTCCTCCGAGCTCGCCCCCGGCATCGTGGGAGCACGATATGCGCTCCTGGCGCGGCTGCCGCTGAAGCAGGTCCTCGTCGACACCTACACCGCCTACGTCGCCGGCCACCAGAGGGAGAAGCCGGACATCTGGGCGTCTCGCTCGGTGGAGCTCGCTCCGGGGAAGGGCTACACCCCGGTGCGCATCGCGGTATGGGACAGCGGGGTGGATTCCTCGCTCTTCCAGGGCCGGGTCGTGAAGGAGGGGGGGAAGGACGCCTACATCGCCTTCGATCGCTTCGGCAACCCGGCCCAGGGCGAGCTCGAGCCCATCCCGGCCGAGCTGGAGAAGGAGCTCCCGGCCCTGAAGGCGCGGCTCAAGGGATTCTCCGATCTGCGGTCCAACCTCGACAGCCCCGAGGCGAGCGAGGTGAAGAACGAGTTCTCGACGCTGAAGCGCGAGGACTTCAAGCGGGTCATCGAGGAGCTCGACCTGGCCGGGAACTACGTCCACGGGACGCACGTCGCCGGGATCGCCATGGCCGGCAACCCCTACGCGCGGCTGGTCATCGCCCGGATCGAGTTCGACTACCACCTCCTGCCCGATCCCTGCCCGAGCCGGGAGCTGGCCGAGAAGGGGGCCCGGGCCAACCGGGCATACGTGGAGTTCATGAAGCGGCAGGGCGTGCGCGTCGTCAACATGAGCTGGGGCGGAACCGTGGAGGACGACGAGCACCAGCTCGAGCTCTGCAGCATCGGCAAGAACCCCGAGGAGCGAAGGAAGATCGCCCGGGAGTACTTCGACATCGAGAAGAAGGGGCTCACCGAGGCGATGGCCTCGGCACCGGGCATCCTCTTCGTCACCGCCGCCGGCAATTCCAACGAGGACGCCAGCTTCGTCGAGGAGATCCCGGCGGGCATCGTGCTGCCGAACCTGCTCGCCGTCGGCGCGGTGGACAAGGCCGGCGACGAGGCGCCCTTCACGAGCTACGGCCCGACGGTGAAGGTGCACGCCAACGGGTACCAGGTGGAGAGCGTCCTCCCCGGCGGGGAGAAGCTGGCCCTCTCCGGCACCTCGATGTCTTCCCCGCAGGTCGCGAACCTGGCCGCCAAGATCCTGGCGGTGAACCCGAAGCTCGATCCCCCGGCGGTGATCGACCTCATCGTGCGGACCGCCGAGAAGACCGCCGACGGACGGCGCACGCTCATCGATCCGGCGAAGGCGGTGGCGGCCGCCGAGCGGCGCACCGACTAGACCGCCCGGGTCCTGGCGGTGCACCGGCCGGGCAAGGTCACCGCCCGGCGCGCCGGAGCAGCACGTAGACCGCTCCGGCGCCTCCGTCGAGCGGCCGGGCCGTGGCGAAGGCCAGGACGTGCCGGCCGAAGCGGTTGGTCTGGAGCCAGGTGCGGAGCGCCTCCTTGAGCACAGGGAGCTGGTCCTTGGAGTGCGTGCCTCGGCCGTGCACGAGGAGCACGCACCGCTTTCCCCCTTGCCGCGAGCGGCGCAAGAAGTCGTCGACCGCGCCGCGGGCCTCCTCGCGGGTCATGCCGTGGAGGTCGAGGTGACCCTGCACGGCGAACTCCCCCCGCCTGAGCTTGGCCACGATGGCTTGGTCGAGCCCCAGGACCCGGCCCTCGATGAACTCGTCCGAGTCCTCGATGTCGAAGGGCGCATCACCGGCGATGAGGGCCCGCAGGGCGTCGACCGCCTCCAGGTCCGGGTCCCACACCGTCCCGGCGGCGGGCGGCGGCGGGGGCGGCGGCGCGGTCGCGGCGCCGCGCTCCACCGGCCGGGCTCCAAGGGTGGCCTGGGCCCAGAGCTCGTCCTCGGTGAGCACCTGCGGTGGGGAGGGCGGCGCCTCCGGCGGCGGTGCCGGCCGGTGCCGTTTCTCGTCGAGGAGCTCGCGTTCCTTCGCGTCCCGGAGCGTGCGCAGCTTCCCGAACGCGTCGTTGAACGGCTTCTGCTTCTTGCCCACGGCCGGACTATAAAGGGCGACGCGGTGGACATCGAGGTTCAGTGCCCCTACTGCGGGGAATGGGTGACCATCTTCGTCGACCCCGGCGGCGGGGCGGCGCAGAGCTACGTGGAGGACTGCCCGGTCTGTTGCCGGCCGTGGGTGGTGCGCGCGGTCGAGGAGGAACCGGGCGGGTTCGCGGTCGGGCTGGCACGACAGGACGAGTGAGCCGGCGGCGGGCCTCGAGGCCGGGGGGGAGCCGCCGCCGCAAGGTGCCGCCGGGTCGGCCTTCAGGGCCGCGGCGGGCGGCCGGCTACCACAGGCCGAGCACGTACCCCACCCGCAGGCGCGGATGGGAGAGGCGGCCGGGGTAGAGCGACCACTCGGCGGCGGCTTCCCAGTGGTCGTGGTAGAGGAGCCGGGCGCCGGTGTGCAGCGCCGCCCCGGCGTAGCGGCTCTTCACCGTGCCGCCGTCGACCGAGGAGCGAAAGTGGCCGTCGAGGAGGACCTGGCCGGCGCCGGCGTAGGGCGTGAGCGAGAAGCGCCCGGCGCGCAGCTCGTATCCGGCCGAGGCCTCCCAGCCGAGCTCTCCCACCGAGAGCCGGTCGCGCAGGCTGGGGCTCGTCACCGGGGCGCGCGCCTCGCCGTAGACGAGGTGGCCGCGCAGACCCAGCCGCAGCGCGCCCGGGGTGAAGGCGACCTCCGCCTCGGCCGCCGCCAGGTCCAGGGTGACGTGCTCGATCTCGATGGGCGGGACGTAGCCCAGGCCGACCATCGCCCGGAACCCGGGCGGCGCCGGCAGGCCCAGCGAAAGCCTCGGCCGGGGGAACACCCGGGCGCGATCGGAGATGGTGATCTCCCGCTCGTTGGGGTTGCCGGTCGAGCCGCTGATGGCCGGGATGCCCACCACCTCCAGCCCGAGGTCGAGCTGCCCCGGAGAGAGTGCGCCGGGTGCCTCGACGGGCGGCAGGTCGATGAGCAGCGCGTGCTCGTCGAGCAGGTGCTGCTGGCGGCGGTAGACGTCCTGGCCCAGGGCGGGGCCGGCGCTGGCCGAGGCGAGGAGGATGGTGGCCAGCGCGGCGCCGAGGAGGGGCGGGGGGCGGATCACGGCGATTCCTCCTCGGCGGGAGCGCGGCCCGTGCCGGTGGGAAGGGGGGGGGCCGCCCGGCCGACCAGGGCGATGCGCAGCTCGATCGGGTCGGCGTTACGCACCGTGCCCAGGCCGGTGGAGAAAGGCTCGATGCCGTAGGCCCGCTGGCTGATGCGCACCGAACCCTCCCCGCGCAGCACCTCACCCTCCACCCAAACCCGCACCGGCACGTTGATGCGCCCGGCGACGCCGTGGAGACGGAGGAGGCCGGTCACCTCCAGGCGGCCGTCCTCGAGGCGACGCACCTCGCTCGAGGTGAAGGAGATCTCCGGGTAGCGCTCCACGTCCAGCTGGCCGCGGGAGCGCATGCTCTCGCTCACCTTCCGGCGATCGCCCTCGGAGAGCGTTCCGCCGAGGTGGAAGCGCTCGCGCAGCGCCGGGTCGTCGTTCTCGAGCGAGGCGGTGGGGAGGCGGACCTCCACCCGGGAGTGCTCGGGGGCTTCGGCGTCGTAGACCACCTCGCCGGAGAGGTCTCGGGCGGCGATGGCGTGGGCGTGGGAGACTCCCGAGAGGAAGCCGGCCGGGTGGGTGAGGGCCACGAGCTCCGACCGCTCCGGGTCGAGGGGATAGGTCACCGGGGCGGCGAGCGCCAGGCCGGGGAAGAGGGCGAGGAGGAGCAAGGCCTGCATGCGGCGTTGGATGCAGCACCGGGCAGGCCGGTACCGGCCGCCGGGGGCGGCCCCCAAGAGGACGCCCGGATCGAGCGCCCATGGCGCGGATCGGTCGGCTCGGCGGGCCGCGCGTCAAGGTGTTCGGAAAGTTCAGCCTTGACTGAACCAGCGGAACCGCATACAGGGGCGAAATCATGAAGCGACCGGTCGAGGCCGCCGTGCGCGAGTGGGTCGAGCAGCTCTCCATGCTCCTCGAGCGCGACGGGCTGCCGCGCATGGCCGGCCGGATCTTCGGCTGGCTGCTCGTGTGCGAGCCGCCGGAGCAGACCATGCAGGATCTGGCCGGTGCGGTACAGGGTTCCAAGGCCTCGATGAGCACCAGCACCCGGCTGCTCGCCCAGGCGGGGCTGGTGGAGCGGGTGCGTCCGCCGGGGGCCCGCTGCGACGCCTTTCGCATCCGGCCCGGGCAGTGGCGGGAGCTGTGGCGGGCCCGGGTGCAGATGGTGCACGAGGTGGCCGAGCTGACCGGCCGCGGGCTGGCCCTCCTCGAGGGGCGGAGCGGTGCCACCCGGGCCCGGCTCAAGATGGTTCACGATCAGTACCGGCTCATCGAGCTGCACATGCCGGACCTGCTGGCCCGGCTGGAGCGTGGGCTGGCCGCCTCGGAGCCGGCGCGGCCCGCCGGACCGGGCCGGCGGGTGGCGCGGGCCCGGCATCCTTAGAGGGAGAGGGGATCTTCATGGCCATCGTCTCGGTGCAGGACGTCTCCAAGGATTACATGCTGGGCAAGACCGTGGTCCCTGCCCTGCGCGGGGTGAGCCTCGACGTCGACCGGGGCGAGTTCCTCTCCATCGCCGGTCCCTCGGGAAGCGGCAAGACCACGCTCCTGAACCTCATCGGCTGTGTGGACACCGCCACCCAGGGCACGGTGCTCGTGGGCGGCAAGAACACGCGGCTCCTCTCCGAGCGGACGCTGACCGACCTGCGACTGCACACCATCGGCTTCATCTTCCAGAGCTTCAACCTGGTGCAGGTGCTCTCGGTCTTCCAGAACGTGGAGTTCCCCCTCCTCCTCCAGGGGAAGGCCACGCGCAAGGAGCGCGAGGTGCGGGTGATGGGGCTCCTCGAAGCGGTGGGCATCGGCGAGTACCGCCGGCACCGTCCCAGCGAGCTCTCCGGCGGCCAAAGGCAGCGGGTGGCGGTGGCCCGGGCCCTCGTCACCCGGCCGGCGCTGGTCCTGGCCGACGAGCCGACCGCCAACCTCGATTCGGAGACGGGGGCCACCATCATCGACCTCATGAAGGAGATGAACCACCGGGACGGCACCACCTTCATCTTCTCCACCCACGATCCGAAGGTGATGTCCCACGCCAGCGCGGTGATCCGCATCGCCGACGGCCAGCTCGTGGCCCGGGAGCAGCTGAACGGGGCAGCGCCAGGGGGGAGGTAGCGATGGGCTCCCGTGGCGACGCCATCCGGGTGCTCTTCCGGATCGCCTTCCGGAACCTGGCGGCCAGCCGGGTGCGCACGGCCATCATCGGAGGCATCGTCCTGCTCGGCGCGCTGCTCGTCGTGCTCGGCACCTCGGCCCTGGGCTCGATCGCCCAGGGCATGCGCACCTCGGTGCAAGGCAGCCTGGGCGGCCACCTCCAGGTCTACAACGGCGCCTCGCCCGATCCGCTGCAGCTGTACGGCGGCCTGCGCGGCGAGCCGGTGCTCGATCCCATCGAGGACTTCTCCCGGGTGAAGGAGGTCCTCGGCAAGGTGCCCAACGTGAAGATGGTGGTCCCCATGGGCATCGACACGGCCATGGTGGCCACCGGCAACGTGCTCGACCTGGCGCTGGAGAGGCTGCGCGGCGACGTGCGCCGGATGGAGGAGGGGGAGAGCGGGCCGGAGCTGGAGCGCTCCTACCGGGCCCATCTCTCCCACGTGCGGCGCATCGTCACCCTCCTGCACGAGGACCTTTCCAAGGCCCGGCAGATCGCCGACCTCAAGGGCAAGTACGCCGCCGAGCGGCGGGAGAACTGGGCCGACCTCTCCCGGGCGGCCTCCGACGTCTTCTGGGACGGTTTCGACCGGAACCGCTACCCCTCGCTGGAGTTCTTGGAGAACAAGGTCACGAAGCTCACCCAGGACAACGCCTTCACCTTCCTGCGCTACGTGGGCACGGACGTGGACGCCTTCTTCGAGGCCTTCCCTCTGGCCGAGGTGGCCGAGGGGCAGATGATCCCCCGGGGCCACCGGGGCATCCTGGTGGGCAAGCAGTACGCCGAGGAGTGGCTCAAGGTGAAGAACGCCCGGCGGCTGGACCAGCTCCAGGAGCGGCGAGGGCGGGGCCACCAGATCTCGCGCGACGAGGACATGCAACGGTGGGTGCGCGAAAACCACTCCGGCATCAAGGAGATCCTGCTCCAGCTCGATCCGGTCAAGGCCGACGAGGTGGCCGACCTCCTCCGTCGCGGGCTAGGGGCCCCCCCGGGCGAGAACCTGGAGGCGCTCATGGCCCGCCTCTTCGACACCCACGACCAGGACTTCGACCAGAAGTACCAGCTGTTCTACGACGTCATCGCCCCCCGCATCCGGCTCTACTCCATCAACGTGGGGGACAACATCACCATCAAGGCTCCCTCCAAGACCGGCTACTTCAGCTCGGTGACCGTCAAGGTGTACGGCTTCCTCCAGTTCCGGCACGTGGAGAAGTCGGGAATCGCCGGGGGGGTGAGCGTCATGGACCTCATGTCCTTCCGCGATCTCTACGGCTACATGACCAAGGAGAAGGCCGAGGAGATCGCCGCGCTCAAGCAGGGAGCGGGGGCGAAGGAGATCGCCCGCGACGACGCCGAGTCCGCCCTGTTCGGCTCCCCGGGTTCGAGCGCCGCCCAGCCCGGGGAGACCCGCTCGACCCGGATCGACGAGTCCAAGCTCCTCCCCGGCAAGCGGGTCGATCCGGTGGAGCTCGGCTCGCGGGTCTACTCCCAGGAGGAGATCGAGCACGGGGTGGCCCTCAATGCGGCGCTGATCCTCGACGATCCGGGCAAGCTGCGCCGGACCATGGCCGACGTGCAGCGCGCCTCGGACGAGGCCAAGCTGGGCCTCAAGGTGCTCGACTGGGAGACGGCCTCGGGGGTGGTGGGGCAGTTCGTGATCATGCTCCGGCTCATCCTCTCCTTCGCCCTGTTCGTCTTCTTCGTCCTGGCGGTGGTGATCATCAACATCGCCATGGTGATGGCCACCCTGCAGCGGGTGAAGGAGATCGGGACCATGCGGGCCATCGGTGCCCAGCGCCGGTTCGTCTTGTGGATGCTCCTGCTCGAGACCATGGCGGTGGGGCTTCTGTTCGGGCTGCTGGGGGCGGGGGTGGGCGGGCTCGTGGTGTGGACGGTCCGCGACATGGGCGGCATCCCGGCCACCACCGACATGCTCAACTTCCTCTTCGCCGGCCCGGCGCTCTTGCCGGCGCTCGGGGCGGGGAACGTCATCACCTCGCTCGTCACGGTGGTGCTGGTGAGCGTCCTCTCCGGCCTCTACCCGGCCCTGCTGGCGATGCGCATCACCCCGGTCGAAGCCATGGCCACGGAGGAGTGATCCCATGCTCGCGACCGACGTCCTCATCGCCGGGCGGAACCTCTTCCGCCACACCCAGCGCAGCCTCTTCCTGGGCGGGGCGCTGGCGGGAGTGACCGCGCTCCTCGTCCTGGTGGCGAGCCTCACCTCGGGGATCGAGCGGGCCATGGTCGAGTCGGCCACCACCCTCATGACCGGGCACGTCAACGTGGGCGGCTTCTTCAAGATCACCTCCGGCAGTGCCGCCCCCCTGGTCTCCGACTACCCGGAGGTGCTGGAGAAGGTGCTGCCCCGGGTCCAGGGCCTGGACTACGTGGCGGTGCGGACCCGCGGCTACGCCAAGGCGGTCTCGGAGGTGACCTCGATGGACATCGTCCTCTCCGGGGTGGAGGTGGACAAGGAGCCCGGCTTCGCCAAGGTGATCCGGCCCATCGAGGGGAAGCTCTCGGACCTGGCCCAGCCCGGCACCATGCTTCTCTTCGAGGGGCAGGCCGACAAGCTCAAGGTGAAGGTGGGCGACGTCCTCACCCTCTCGGCGCCGACCGCCAACGGGGTCAACAACACCGCCGACGTGCGGGTGGTGGCGGTGGCCCACAACGTGGGCATCCTCTCCGCCTTCAGCGCCTTCATCGAGAAGAGCACGCTCAACCAGCTCTACGGCATCAAGGACACCACCACCGGGGCGCTGCAGCTCTATCTCAAGGACCCCGGGCAGGCGAAGGGGGTGGCCGCCGATCTGCGCACCCACCTGGCCGAGGCCGGGTACCGGGTCATGGATCCGGACCCCGAGCCCTACTGGATGAAGCTCATGCAGAAGATCCCCAGCGAGGACTGGACCGGGCAGAAGATCGACGTCACCACCGCCGAGGACGAGATGGGGCAGTTCACCCAGTTCATCGCCGGGGTGCGCCTCGTCTCGGCCATCGTGGTCTGGGTGCTGCTCCTCGTGGTGGCGGTCGGCATCTTCAACAGCATGGCCATCGCCGTCCGGGAGCGAACCCGGGAGATCGGCACCCTGCGGGCGGTGGGGATGCAGCGGCGCAAGGTCCTGTGGCTGTTCGTCCTCGAGGCAGGGCTCCTCGGGCTGGGCGGGGCCACCGCCGGCGCGCTGGTCGGGGCTCTGGCGGCCGGGCTCTTGAACCTGGCCGGCATCTCGGTGACCGAGGCCATGCAGTTCTTCCTCATGCAGGAGAAGCTGCATTTCGTGCTCGAGCCGAGCTGGATCGCCCTCCGCATCCTCCTCTTCACCGCTCTCACCGTGCTCGCTGCGCTGTGGCCGGCCTTCCGGGCCGCCCACCTCCGGCCCATCACCGCCATGCACCACATCGGGTGAGCCATGATCCGTCGAACCGCCCTCCTGCTCCTGCTCTTCACCGCCGCCCCGGCCGTCCACGCCCTCTCGCCGGAGGAGGTGCGGAAGGTGGTCGAGACCCTGGACGACCGGCAGCGCAACTCCGGCGACTGGAAGGCGCTCTGCTACATGGAGTCGAAGGAGAAGGGCAAGACCGACACCGTCTACGAGCTCCTCGTCTACCGGCGCGACCAGGACGACACCCAGCTCTTCCTCTTCACGAAGCCCAAGTCGGAGGCGGGCAAGGGCTACCTGCGGCTGGAGAAGAACCTGTGGAGCTACGATCCCTCCACCGGCCGCTGGGAGCGACGCACCGAGCGGGAGCGGATCGGGGGCACCGACACCCGCCGGGACGACCTCTCCGAGCCGCGCCTGGCGATCGACTACGAGGCCCAGTGGCAGGGGGACGAGAAGCTGGGCGTCTACGACGTCCACCACCTCGTTCTGACGGTGAAGTCGGGCGTGGACGTCTCCTACCCCGTCCGCCACCTGTGGGTGGAGACGGGCTCCCTCAACATCCTGAAGCGCCAGGACTTCGCGCTCTCCGGGAAGCTCATGCGGACGAGCTACTACCCGAAGTGGAAGAAGATCTACTCGGAGTCGAAGAAGGGAGAGGTCTGGTACCCGCAGGAGATGCGGTTCTACGACGAGATCGAGAAGGGAAACTCCACCCTCATCCTCATCCAGGAGATCGACCTCCACCCGCTGGAAGCCAACATCTTCACCAAGGCGTGGCTGGAGTCGAAGAGCCGCTGACCGGGGAGGGGAGGCTTCGAGATGCGCGCGAGACTCAAGGTCGTCGTGCTGGCGGCGGTGCTCTTCGCCCGGGCGGCCGCCCAGGACCGGCCCTCGGAGGACGATCTCTTCGGCAAGCCGCCCGAGAAGCCCGCAGCGGAGAAGCCTGCCGCCGCGGCGCAGGGAGAGCCCGCCGCCGGGGGGCACGGCGACACCGAGGCCGAGCTGTTCGGCCAGAAGAAGCCGGCCGAGCCGGCACCGGCAGCGCCGCCCGGCACCCTCATCCCCAGGGAGCGGGAGGACTGGCTCAAGGTGGGGGGGGAGCTGCAGCTCAGGGCCCAGGCCTCGGCCTACCAGGACACCGCCCCCAAGAACTGGCCCTACGGCTCGCCCAACCTGCTCGACGTCTACCTCGACAGCCGCCCCAACGACCGGGTACGTGGCTTCGTCCTGGGCCGGCTCAACTACGATCCCACCCTGCCCACCACCCACGCCGGCTCGTCGCTCGTGCCGTCCGGCTCGGGCGGGGGCGGAAGCACCTCCACCGGGTTCGGGGGCACGAGCTCCAGCGACAACCCCGGGGGCGTGCTCGACCAGCTCTGGGTGAACTTCGATCCCTGGCACCGCATCTTCGTCACGGCCGGCCGCCAGCACGTGAAATGGGGAGTGGGCCATTTCTGGAATCCCACCGACTATCTCCACCCGGTGAAGCGCGATCCGCTCGCCACCTTCGACGTCCGCACCGGCACCACCCTCGTGAAGGTCCATGTCCCCTGGGAGAAGAGGGGGTGGAACGTCTATGGCATCGGCCTGTTCGAGGATCTGGCCGGCGACACCACCAACCTCACGAGCCGCCTGGGGCGGATCGGCGGTGGCGGCCGGGCCGAGGTGGTCCTCGGACCCGCCGAGCTGGGGCTCGACGCCATCGCCCAGCAAGGCCACCGGCCGCGCTACGGCATCGACCTCTCCGGCGGCGTGCTCAACTTCGACCTCTACACCGAGGTGGCACTCCGGAGCGGCGGCGACGGCCAGCACTGGGTTCGCCCGGGCGCACCGGTGTCGTCCGAGGAGCTGCTCAACTGGGTTCCCGAAGACCGACGGCAGCTCACCCCGCAGGTGGTGGTGGGGGGAACCTGGATGTTCAAGTACTCCGACGAGGACTACCTCACCGTCGGCGGCGAGTACTTCTACAACGACCTCGGCTACGACCACAAAGACGTCTACCCCTTCCTCCTCGCCGGAGCTCCCAACCCGGGGCTCACGGCCCAGCAGGATCCACGAGCCTTCCAGCCCTTCTACCTGGGGAGGCACTACGCCGCCGTGAACCTCTCTCTCCCCAAGCCCGGGCGGTTCAACGACACGAACCTCCTCTTCACGGTGATCGGGAACCTCTCCGACCGAAGCTACGTGGCCCGCTTCGACGCCTCGGTGCTCGTGCTCACCTACCTCACGGTGGAGACCTTCGTGGCCGGGCACTTCGGGAACAAGGGCGGCGAGTTCCGGCTCACCTTGCCGAGCGAGGTGGCCGCCGCCGCGCAGGCCGAGACCGGCGCCACCTTCCCGACCGGCGCCCCCCTGTTCGACGTGGGGGTGGCGCTGCGGGTGGCACTGTAGCTGGCTGCCCGGTAGCAGGGAGGCGGGGGGACATCCAAGGCGAGTTCATGGCCCCGACGCTCGAGACGCCCCGCCTCCTTCTCCGCCCCCTGGTGCTCGAAGACACCGAGGAGATGCAAGAGCTCTTCCCGCACTGGGAGATCGTCCGGTATCTCTCGGCGGTGGTGCCCTGGCCCTATCCCGCCGACGGAGCGCTCCGCTACGTCCGCGACCAGGCCCTGCCGGCGGTGGAACGTGGGGAGGCGTGGCATTTCACGCTCCGCCGCAAGGCGGCCCCCGAGGGACTCGTGGGGGCCATCGGCCTCTTCTCGGCGGGCTCCGACAATCGAGGATTCTGGGTGGCGCTCCCCTTCCAGGGCCGAGGATACGCGACCGAGGCCTGCAGCGCCGCGACCGCCTACTGGTTCGAGGTCCTTGGACAGAAGAGCCTGCGGGTGCGGAAGGCCATCGCCAACGAGGCCTCGCGCCGGATCTCGGCGCGGGAGGGCATGCGCGTCGTCGAGCGGGTGGAGTCGGACTTCGTCTCCGGCCGGTTGCCCGCGGAGATATGGGAGATCAGCGCGGAGGAATGGCGAGCGAGGCGCGCCGGATGAGCCGAGGCGGCCAGTCGGGAGACGACCGCGGGCCCGACCCGAAGCCGTCGTGGGGATGGGCGCCACCTTGATAGACGGTTCACTACGGGTCGCTGGAACTGCTCGGCGGGTTCGAGCCCGATCCGCGAACCAGCTGGCACTTCCCGAGCAGGCGCACCTCGGCTTCCTCCAGCTCTGGAGGGTGGACGGCAGGCAAGATCCGGACGCAACGCTCAGTCGACCGGCAGGCCCATCCGCCTCAGCAACACCTGGTAGCGCGGATCCCGTCTCAGGTTGCCGAAGAAGGGCCCGTCCTTCAAGTTGGGCAAGAGGTCGTCGTGGCTGGCATAGCCACGGTCGAGCCAGTCGAACGCCTCATCCAGCTCGCCCCGCCAGGAAAGGATAGTGGCAATCGCGACGGGGTGTTTCGCGCCGTACTTCGCCGTGGCATCGTCGAGAACCCGCTGCGACTCGGCCGGCCGTCCCAGGTCGTGCAGTGCTATGGCGGTGATGATCATCCGGCCGAGCTCGTCGGTGAGCATCGGTGCAGCCTGCAGGGCGGCCGAGGGCCTGCCCTGACGCAGTGCCACGAACGCGACCGTGAACAGCGGGTAGTGGGCGCCCGGCGCGAGTTGTGCGGCGCACGAGGCCGAGGCGCGAGCATCCTCGAGCTTGCCGTCGGACGCCTGGACCCAGGCGAGCGCATCCCACGACGCGGCCGAGATGGGATCGAGCGCGACGGCGCGCTCCACGGCGGCGAGGGCGTCTTGCGTGCGGCCGAGCCGGCTTTGCAACAAGCCGAAGCGGCGCTGCCCGTCGGCGTCCCCCGGACCGAGTGCGAGCGCCCGCTCCAGATCCGCCTGGGCCCCATCCCAGTCCCAGACGTCGCCGCGCAGGGCCCCCCGCGTCGTCCAGGCCTCCACGAGAGCGGGATCGAGCGCGACCGCCTTGTCGGCGAGCGCCAGCGCCTCGTGCTCGGCGGTCCTGCGATCCGCCGCATCCCAGGTCGTCGCGCCCACCGTCCCCGCCAGCCCTGCCCAGGCCGGAGCGTACTTCGGGTCGAGCTCGACCGCGCGCTCGAACGCCCGGCGCGCCTCGCGGAATCCCTCGTCGGAGTACCGCTGTCGCAAGGAGCGGCCGAGCAGGACCTGCTCATAGGCCTCCGCGCTGGTGGTGCGGTGCCCTTTCGGGGGCGAGGGGGGACCGGATAGCAGATTCACTCGCAACGCCTGGACGACCGCGCGGGCGATGTCGTCCTGCACCTCGAAGATATCGGCCACCTCCCGGTCGTAGCTGCGCGACCAGAGCTCGTACCCGTCGGCACCGCCCACGATCTGGGCGATGATGCGCACGCGGTCGCCGGACCTCCGCACGCTGCCCTCGAGGACCGCGCCGACGTGAAGCCTGCCGGCCACCCGACGCACGTCCTCGTCGTTGCCGCGGAGGGAAAACGACGAGGTCCGGCCGGCCACGTGCAGGCCCTTGACCTGCACCAATGCGTTCAGGATCTCCTCGGTGAGACCATCGGCGAAGTACTGCTGATCGTGCCGTGGCGAGAGATCCGCGAAGGGGAGGACGGCAATCGAGGGCAGGGGCGCGACGGCCGGCCTTTGGGGCAAAAGGTGGCGCGTCGCGAGCAGTGCCCCCCCGGCGACCGCCACGGCGCAAGCGCCGAGGAGGGCGAGGACACTCCCCGGCCGCCGCCGTCGCACCCGAGCCGCCGCGGTCGCGCCCGGGATGGGCGTACGCTCGAGCTCCCGCACGAAGGCGGCGAGCGCCGCCGACACTGGGCCCGCGTCGCGTGGCCGCCGCACCGGATCGAGCTCCAACATCCGTGCCACGAGCTCACCTACCGCGGGGTCTGCGGGAGTCTCGAGCGCTGGCGCGGGCTTCGCCGGCGCGCCATCCGGGAAGGGAAGGGCGCCCGCCACCATCCGGTAGATGAGGATGCCCAAGGCGAAGACATCGGTGCGTTCGTCCTCGGGTGCACCGCGCCGCTGCTCCGGTGCCATGTACGCCAGGGTGCCGCCTGGCAGCGCCCGGTGGCCGAAGGCATAGCTCAGCCCGAGATCGAGGATCTTGACCTGGCCGTCGGCGCAGAGGAACACGTTCCCCGGGGTGAGGTCGCGGTGCACGACGCCGCGGGCGTGGGCATGCGCGAGTCCCTTCGACACCTCGCAGGCGATCCGGATCGCTTCCAGGAAGGGAAGTGGTCCCTGCTCGAGGCGCTGCGCCAGGGTCTCGCCGCGCAGCAGTTCCAGCACGAGGTACGGGCCATGCTCGGTCCGGCCGACATCGTACAGGGTGACGATGTTCGGGTGTGACAGCCGGGCCGCGGATTCGGCCTCGGCCAGCAGGCGCTCCTCCTCCGCAGCCAGGGGGCCTTGGCTGCGCAGGGCCTTGAAGGCGACGGTCCGGAGTAACTCGCGGTCGCGCGCTTCGTACACAACCCCGAAACCGCCCCGTCCCACCTCGCGGAGGAGCTCGAAACGGCCCACCACCGCCCCCGGCCGGAGTGTGCGCTCCCAGCTGTCCCCGTGCTCTGGCTGCGCGACGAGATCCCGGAGGAGCGCAGACATCGCACCCGGCCGGACCGGCGACGGGGGGCGAACGCTCGTCTCAGCCCCGTCGGGCACGCCGCTCGTGGACACGCCACCTCCGGGCAGAGCATAGCGGCGGCCCCAAGGGGACGCACGGGAGCCTCGAGGCGCCGCGCGCTGGGATCGGACCCCGTGCCGGCCGCGGGTCCACAAACCCAGCCATCGACGATTTCGTCCTTCAGGAGACGCTTCGTTGCAGGGGTAGGGTCCGGCCCCCGCGAGGAGGTGGCCTCGAGCCGGCGACGCGCCGCCGGTCGCCGGGCTCCATCCGCGGGCTGGCTGGTGATGCCGCAGGCACTCCACCACGGCGAGGTCGCGGGAGAGCGCTCCTCGCTGGGAATGCCGCTCGTCGACCGGCATCGAGGCAAGGCGGCGTCTCATGGGTCGGCCGGGATGCGCGGCCTTCGGTCGAGCGGTGCGGCATCCCGGAGGGGGCCCCGGCGCGCCTGCGTCGAGAGTCCGGGCCGGGCGCGAAATCACCTCGGAGCGAGGCTTTCGCTTCAGCCCGCGGTGAGGTAGGCGTGTGCGGCCTGGAGCTTCTCGCCGATGGCGATGTGCTGCGGGCAGCGCGGCTCGCACTCTCCGCACTCCGAGCACTGGTCCGCTCCCTCGCCGCTCGACAGAGTGAACATCCGGTAGAGCCGGGCGGCGGTGGGCTGGTCGCCGAACATGAGGCCCGAGTTCCAGGCGTTGAACACGTCGCCGATGGACACGCCGCTGGGGCAGGGCTGGCAGTAGCCGCAGCTCGTGCAGGGCACGGCCATGCGCACCTGGTAGAAGGCCCGTGCCTGCTCGACGAGGGCCAGGTCCTCGGAGCCGAGGGGCGCCGCAAGGGCGGAAGCGGCCAGGTTCTCCCGGAGCTGGGCGGGGGCGTTCATCCCGGAGAGCGCGGTCACCACCTCGGGGTGGTGAAGCACCCAGCGCAGGGCCCACTCGGCCGGCGACCAGCGCCGTCCGTCGCGCGCGAGCAGCGCGACCACCGGCTCCGGCGAGGCCGCCAGCGCCCCGCCCCGGAGCGGCTCCATCACGATCACCCCGACCCGGCGGGCGGCCGCGTGGCGCAGCCCCTCGAGGCCCGCCTGGAAGGTCTGGTCCAGGTAGTTGAGCTGGATCTGGGTGAACTCCCAATCGTACTCATCGACAATCCGCTTGAAGTCGTCGAGCGGCCCGTGAAAGGAGAAGCCGATGTGGCCGATCCGCCCGTCGGCCCGCGCCCGCTCCAAGACGCCCAGGCCCCCGAGTCGCTTGACCTTGTCCCAGGGCTCGCCCTCGAGGGCGTGCAGAAGGTAGAAGTCGATCCGGCTCGTCTCCAGGCGCCGGAGCTGCTCGTCGAGGACTCGCTCGAAGTCCGCCTCCGCCTGCATGTCCCAGACCGGGCACTTCGTGGCGAGCTGCACCTTCTCTCGCCAGCCGCTCCGGAGGGCCTGCCCCAGGAACGGCTCGGACCGACCTCCGTGGTAGACGAAGGCCGTGTCCACGTAGTTCACGCCGGCGCGGATGGCTTCGTGGAGGAGCCGGGCGGCGGCCTCCTCGTCGATGTGCTTCGGGTCGCCGTCCACGACCGGCAGTCGCATGGCCCCGAAGCCCAGGGTGGAGATGGAGAGTCCGGGGATCTTGGGAAAGGTGCGGTACTGCATGGTGCCTCCGTCTTTGGGCATGGTAGCGCACCTCTGCCCCGGTCTTGACGCGGCGCACGGACGCGGCCGGGACTTTGACAGCCGGCCCGGACGGTTGGACGCTCCGGGGATGCCAATCTTCCGGCGGCCCGACGGCGACCTGGTGCGGGGCGAGGCAGCGGTGCGGAGGATCATGCCCTACCTCATGCGCGGCCGGAACGAGAGCGCCGTCTACCACGACACCCTCTATCGCATCGGCAGCGCGCGGGACTGGCTCCGGGCCTACAACCGCTCCCATCCGCAGCGGGCCACCATGTTCCACCTCCTCGCCTACGCCTGCCTCGTGGCCCTCGAGGCCCGGCCCCGTCTCAACCGGTTCATCTCCGGGGGCCGCACCTACCAGCGCCGGCAGGTGTCGGTCTCCTTCGTGGCCAAGAAGGAGATGACCGACGAGGGGGCGGGGGCCACGGTGAAGCTGGTCCGCCCCCAGGCGGAGACCTTCCCCGCCTTCTCGGCACGGATGGCGCGGCTCATCGACGAGGCGCGGGAGACGGAACGGGCGGTGGACCGCGAGGTGGGGCTGGTGATGGCCTTGCCCGGTCCGCTCGTCCGCCTGCTCGTGGCCCTGGTGCGGGCGCTCGACCGGGTGAACCTCTTGCCCTGGTTCATGATGAAGAACGACCCCATGTACTCGAGCCTCTTCTTGGCCAACCTGGGGTCGATGGGCGTCTCCGACGTCTACCACCATCTCTACGAGTACGGGACCGTCTCCATCTTCGGAGCCATGTCCGCGCCGCGTCGCGCCGCCTTGGTGAGCGACGGCGAGCTCGCCGTCGAGGACACCCTCAGCGTGCGCTGGACCTTCGACGAGCGGATCGACGACGCCTTCTCTTGCGCCTCGTCCTTGGCCATGGTGCGGGACATCCTCGAGTCGCCGGAGCTCCACCTCGGGCCAGCGACGGGCGAGCCCAGCTGGCGGCCGCTCGCCGCGCCATGAGGCCTCCCCAGCAGCTGGCCGCGGCCTTTCTCCTGGCGCTCTCCGCCACGCTCGCCCTTTACCGGCCGGCGGGCGCCGCGGCGGGGATGGTCGTGACCGCGGCCACGCTGGCGGTGCTCCTCCTGCTCGCCCGGGTGGGCACGAACCGCGGGGCCCTGGCCCTTTCCCGCGATGCGGTGCCCTTCGCGGCAGTGGTGGTCCTCTACACCCACCTCCAGCCGGCGGTCGAGGCGCTGAACACCGCTCGCTACGACGCGCTGTTCGGCGGGCTGGACCAGCGCTACTTCGCCGGGCTGGCCGAGGCCTGGCGCGGCGCGTTCGGCAGGCCGGGCGGGTTCACCGATGCGAGCTACATCGCCTACGCCAGCTTCTACCTATTGCCGGTGGTCACCTTGCTGTGGCTCAGGGCGCAAAAGGAGCGGGCGGTCTTCGAGCGGGCCTCGTTCACCGTGGTCCTGGGCTTCTGCCTCTCCTACGTCGGGTACGTGCTGTGGCCGACCTCGGGGCCGCGGCTCGGCCCGGCCGAGGAGGCGGCGCTGGGCGGGGGAGCGGTGAGCGAGGCCATCCGCGCCTTCCTGCGCTGGGGAGGGGTGAACCTCCTGGACGCCTTCCCCAGCGGGCACACCGCCATCTCCCTCCTCACCGCCCTCGTCGCCACCCGTCCTCTGGGGTGGCGGACCATCCCGCTCTGGGCGTGGGCGGCGGCGGTGGTCTTCTCCACCGTCTACATCCACGTGCACTACGTCTCGGATCTTCTCGGCGGGCTGGCGCTCGTCGGGGTCACCCTGCTCCTCGCTCCCGCGGTCTGGTGGGCGCTCGAGCGCCTCAGGCCGCCGTACCCCGTCGCGCCGCCTCGCCCCTGACCTCGCGGAGGAAGGACTCTGCCGAGGCGGTGAGCGCGAGGTCTTTGCGCCAGGCCACGGCGATCTCCCGCAGCGCCGCGTCGGCGATGGGGCGGGTGCGCAGCCGGTCGCGCGGCTCGACGGCGTAGGCCGGGGCGATCCCCACCCCGAGCCCGCAGCGGACCATCTCCTTCTGGATCGAGACCGAGCCCACCTCCAGGATCTCCTCCGGCGCGAGGCCGCGAGCCCGGAAGGCCCCGTCCACGAGGTGTCGGGTCTGGGTGCCTCGGGCGAGCAGCACGAGCCGCCCCCGAGCCAGCTCGGCCAGCTCCACCGGGCCGCCCGCTCCCGGCCGGCGCGGGTAGACGGCCACGTCGTGGTAGCGGAGCACCACCTCCCGCGAAAGCCGGGGATCGGCGACCGGCAGGAGGAGGAAGGCCAGCTCGACCTGGCCGCTGCGGAGGAGGTTCTGCGCCTCGGGGGTCACCGACTGCACGAGGTGCAGCCGGAGGCGGGGTCGCCGACGTACCAGCGCTCGCAAGGCCGCGGGGAGGAGGTGGCGGGCAACGGTGTCGCTGGCCGCAACCCGCAGGTCGCCGCCCTCCGCCTCGCCGGACCAGGCCTCGCGCAGCCGATCGTGGGCCCGGAAGAGCTCCGCGGCGCAGGCGAGCAGGCGCCGCCCCTCGCCGGTGGGCTCCACCCCGCGGCCGGTCCGGGTAAGGAGGCGGGCCTGGGCTTCCGCCTCCAGGGTGGCGATCTGCATGGAGATGGCCGGCTGCGTCCGGAAGAGCCGGACGGCGGCGCGGCTGACGCTCCCCTCCTCGCACACCACCTGCAGGATCCGCAGCCGCTCCAGGTCCACCCTCACCTTATATCATGAATAAGAGTTATTGATTGGACTGATGCAGGCCGCTACGGCCACCATCGGGGAATGAGCACCTCGAGCGCCCCGGACGCGTCCGGACAGGTCGCCTGGAACCCCGAGGACTACCACCGGAACGCCTCCGCCCAGACCGGCTGGGGGCGCGAGGTACACGAGCGGCTCGGTCTGCGAGGGGACGAGCGGGTGATCGATCTCGGGTGTGGCGACGGACGGCTCACCGCCGAGCTGGCCGGGCGGGTCCCTCGCGGGCGGGTGACCGGGATCGACTCGGACCCGGAGATGATCGCCTTCGCCCGCCGCCACTTCGCGCAGCGGAACCTCGCCTTCGCGGCGGGTGACGCCCGCTCCTTCGCGGTGGAGGGCGGAGCCGACCTCGTCCTCTCCACCGCCTGCCTGCACTGGGTGGCGGACCACGGGGCGGTGCTCGAGCGCTGCCGCGCCCACCTCGGGGCCGGCGGGCGGATCTTCTTCCAGCTGGGCGGGCGGGGAAACTGCCGCGAGATCATCCTCGCCGCCGCTGCCGTGGCGAGGCGCCCCCCCTTTAGCCGTCACCTCTCGCCCTTCTCCCACCCCTGGCACTTCCTCGGGCCGGAGGACTACCAGGCCCTCCTCCCCGGCCACGGGTTTCGCCCGGTGCGGACGGAACTCATCGAGAAGGACATGGTCCACGATGGTAAGGAGGCCATGCTCGCCTGGCTCACGACCACCTGGATGCCGGTGCTGGGAAGGGTCCCGGAGGCGCTCCGGGCGGGCCTCGGAGAGGCCATCGTGGCCGAGCACCTGGCCCGCCGGCCGCCCGATCGGGACGGCCGGACGCACGCGGCCATGGTGCGGCTCGAGGTGGAGGCGGTGATCGCCTAGCGCGACCTTGGGGGAAGCTCGCGCTCGCCGGGAAGCGGATTGAGCGGGCGAGCCTTGCCGCCCCGGCGGCCCTGGTTTCCTCTCAGGCCCGGGAGCATCCCTCTTTCGTCCGCCCCAGCTCGGCCGCGGCGGCGGCGCAGGCGGTGAGGAGCATCACCCCGAGCGCCAGGGCGCCGAGCAACCCGGCGGTTCCGGGGAGCGACCGGGCGTTGCGCAGGGCGGTCGCCAGAAGCTCGACGGGTCCGGCCAGCACGAGCCCTCCCGCGCCAGCGGTCAGCGCCGCACCGACGCCCAAGATGAAGGGTCTCGAGCGGGTGGGCCGGGCCGGCAGTCGATCCATGACACCATCGGTGAATGCAGCGGCGGGGAGGTGCGGCGGGCGGAGGAGGCGTTCTTCGAGAGGATCGCCGGGGAGGGGGATCATGGCGAGACCTGCCTGCGAGGGTCGAGGATCTGGCGCAGCCGCTCCTTGCCGCGGGCGACGTGCGTCTTGAGGGTGCCGAGTGGCCAGCCGAGCAGGGCCGCTGCCTCCTCGTGGGTCAGCTCCTGGCCGTAGGCGAGGGCCAGGGCTGCGCGCTCCTCCTCCCGGAGAAGGCCGAAGGCCCGTTCCAGGTCGTGGGCCGCCTCGAGCCGCTCCAGGCCGGACCTGGGCGCGGGCGGCGGCGGCTCGGGCGGGGAGGGCCGGCGAGCCTCGGAGGCGAACACGTTCCAGGCGATCCGGTGCAGCCAGCTGCCGAGCCGCGCCTGGCCGCGAAATGAGGGAAGACCGCGGTAGGCTCGGAGGAAGGTCTCCTGGGCCAGGTCGTCGGCGCGGGCCAGATCGCCGGCGCAGAGCCGTCGCAGAAGGGTGCGGATGGCCGACTGGTGCCGTCTCACCAGCTCGGCAAAGGCGCGGCGGTCGTCGAAGGCGAGGACGCGAGCGACCAGCGCACTGTCGGGGTCTTCGGCCCTCATTCCCGGGCGGGGGAGGCGCCCGCGACCTTTTGCTGCTCGCGGCGAGCGACGGCGTAGGCAGCGAGGTAGGCGAAACCCATGAGCAGGGGGATGAAGCCGACCGCCCACGCTCGCTGTCCCTCGCCGAACGGGGCGAGCAACAGGAACAGCCCGACGCCGAGTCCGATGGCCACGAGGAGGAGCCCGGAGCGCAGGTCCTTCTGGACGGGATCGCGGCGCCGGCTCGGCGGGTCGAGCAGGTTGGGGGGAAGGGGCTGCCCCTTCTCGAGCGCGATGCGGATGGTCTCGTGGCGGAGGCGGGAGTTGCGGTGAACGGCGTAGAAGACGATGCCCACCATGAGGGCGGTGAAGCCGAACACGATCCCCACGACGCTGATGGGCACGAGGACGTTCTCGAGGTCGATGTCGGCTCGCGCCAGGCCGGGCGCGAGGGCGAGGAGGAGGGCGAGTGGGGCTCGGTTCATGGCGGGCGGCTCCCTGGCTTTGGTGAGTCTCGCTCCATTGGACGCCGGCAGGGCACCCCGCGGATTCAAGCGGACCGCTCAAGAAGGCGAGCGGGGGTACCACTTCCCGCCGCCCTGGCCCGTAGGCTCTGGTAATTCGGGGCTCATCCCGCTCCTCGGCCCTCGCCATCGAAGGCGGAATCGCCCGCGCGGCCCCCTTCCTGGCGCTGCCCGATTCGCGCCGTACCCGGGGACTCAGCGGGAATCTCGCGGTCTCCCGAAGGGTCTCTTGAGGCCACCGTGTCTACCTGTTCCACCACGGCCCCGGGCGCGTACTGGCGCAGGCACGTCGCTGCGGCCGGTTCCGTGCCTTCTTATTCTGCGACGACCCCGTCCCAGTCCATCGCTCAAGGCCCCGGATGCGGAAGGCCTTTGAGGAGCCCCGCCGATCTCCGCTCGTGCCCCGGCGTTCGGGAGGCACACGGGAGACGTCCACGTACGTCTCCACGGCAGCACTTCTCTACACGCCGCGAAGCCGCACGACCTTGTCCCCTACCCGGGCAACCACTTCGAGCTCGCCTCCGAGGCCTTCGACGTACCGCCGGAGCGTCGAGAGCAGGTGATCGTCGCGGCGCTCCGCCCGCGAAAGCTCGGACTGCTTCATCTTCGTCACTGCCGCAACCTGCTCCTGCGTCTTCCCGGCGGCCTGGCGAAGCTCGCGCAGGTTCATCTCGAGGATCTCGCGCTTGGCGAACCGCTCCGCGTCCGCGATCTCCTCGCGGGTGAAGAGCCTCTTCTCGATCGCCTTCCAGCTCTTCGTCTTCATCGCTTGCCGTCCTTCGCCAGGTCCTGCAGGTGCTCCTCCCAGAGCTGCTCTGCCCTCGGGATTGCCCGCTCGTAGAAGCGCTTGTCCGCCCCCTTGTCCCCGCCGAGGAGCAGCAGCGCCCCGCGCCTCGGGTTGCGGTCGTCCGACGCCCACCCGCATCCTACATGCAGGCCATAACGTCGACCTCATATGCCGTAAACCTCATCTGCGAGGTCCGTTCGGCGCGGACCCCCGGCACGAGGTGCATCCGCGAACACGATGCTCGAAGCGACCTCCGCCTGGAGAATTGACGAAGCTGCGAAGCGATTCGTGGAGCTGTCGACCGCCAACCTGAGATGCGGGGTTGACGGTATCGTCACGGTGGATGGTGGCCTGTGATGACGGACGTCCGGTGATGACGCGCTGCCGCTTTCGATGGTGAGCCCCGGCGCGCCCTGTAACCTCGTCATTCGGGGCGCCCAGCGCCGACTCCGAGCCGGTCATTCCCCATGGTGGGCGCGCCATCACCATGGCGTACGGCTCCGGGAAGCCCGCCACGCGCACAAGGGCCTCAGGACGCGCGAGCCGGGCGGACCGAGGGGTCGGAGCCTGGGGTGGCGCCTGGACGTTCACCACCGGGCGACACGGCGTCTGCCCATTCTCGGTACTCGTTCCAGCCGCGACACCCCTCGCGGGACCAGTCTCGGAAGAGAGCCAATACCAGCGATTCGCGTCGCAGTTGTCGCACAGTGAAGATACCCGCGACAGGCTCCCCGCTCTTTTGAGCCCCCCGGCGCCGGAAGGCCCGTTGGCCTCGCGGGCCAGCCGGGCCCGGGGGCATGCGGCCTGGACGGGAGGGGGCCCGGGCCGTGAGGATCACGGATCGATGGCGAAGTTCGCCACCCCGTTCCCGGTGGCCTGGTCGGCGGCGTAGACGTTGCCGGGGTTGCCCGGAGATTGCGCGAGACCATAGCGGAGCTCGCCGTCGGCGGTGTTGCCGACGAGGAGGTTGCCGGTGGCCCCGGTGCTGGGGACGGAGAACCCGGCTCCCCCCAGGTTGCAGTCGCAGCCGTCCTTGCAGCCGACGTTGATGCCGTCGGAGGTGACCGCCGGGTTCTTCGTGGCGCTCACCTGGTTCTTGCACACGAGGTTCTGGGTGGAGGCGTCGCGGAGGAGGATGTCCACCGCCGGGCCACCGAGGAACACCTGGGTGTCCTCGACGGTGTTACCGCAGATGATGTTCCGGCTGGAATCGCGCACGAACACGCCGGTGCACTGGCTGCCCAGCACCTGGCTGCGGGTGAGGACGTTCCCGCTCGAGGCGAGCAAGGCGATCCCCGCAGCCGGGCCGATGCCGCTCGTATCCTCGACGGTGAGCTGGTCGAGCAGGTTTCGGTTCGAGGACTCGAGGACGACGCCGTCGACGGCAGCGCCGCTCACCTCGCTGGCGGTGATGGCGTTCCCGTCGGAGTTCCGGAGCGAGATGCCCACGTTGGCGTCGGTGACGTGCAGGTTCCGGAGGTGGTTCTGGCCGCCGCCGCTCACGAGCACGGCGGTGTCGGCGCTGGTGATGGTGCCGTCGTGGACGGACGCGCCGGTGCCGCTCACCAGGATGGCCGTGCCCGATCCGCCGATGCTCATCGCCACGGTGTGCCCGCCCAGGTCGAGGTTGGCCCCGCTCGTCAGGGTGAGCCCCACCCCGGAGCCATTGCCGCTCGGGCAGTCGAGGTCGGCCTCGAGGAGGAAGGAGCCGGCAGCCAGGGTGTCACCACAGGAGGGAGGAGAGGCGGCGGCCGGGCTGGCCGTCGCCAGCCCGAAGGCCGCAAAGAGAAGGGCCGTGCCTCGCACGGCCGGGAGCAGATCGAGGGCCTTCATGGCAGCCTCCTCGGCAGGGACAGCTCGTCGCGGTGCGGATGACGAACCGTCAACCTGGTGCCGCGGAGCGGCCGCGTAAGTGCCCGGCCGGGCTCGACCCGCCAAGGACCGCTAGAACACGAACTCCTTTCCCTGTGCCCGGAGCGCGGTGAGGGAGGCGAGGTTCACGATCTGCTGCACCGAGCAGCCGGTGGGGAGGATGTTCACCGGCCGGCTCATGCCCAGGAGCACCGGTCCGATGGCCTCGGCCCCGCCCAGCCGCTCGAGGAGCTGGTAGGAGGTATTGGCCGCGTCCAGATCGGGGAAGACGAAGACGTTGGCGTTCTCGCGCAGCATGGAGAAGGGGAACTCGTCCCGGCGGACGTCGGCGTTCAGGGCGGTGTTCGCTTGCACCTCGCCGTCGACCTCGAGGTCCGGCCGCCGCTCCCGTATGAGCCGGGCCGCCTCGCGCATCTTGGCCGGGCTCGCGCCCGAGGCGGAGCCGTAGGTGGAGTAGCTGAGGAGGGCGATGCGGGGGACGACCGAGAAGTAGCGGGCCAGCTCCTGGGTCTGGATGGCGATCTGCGCCACCTCGGAGGCGCTGGGGTCGATGGCCAGGGTGCAGTCGGCGAAGAACTTGACGTCGTCCTTCGTGACCACGATCTGCACTCCCACCGCCCGGCGGCCCGGGGCGGCCCGGATCACCTCCAGCGAGGGGCGGATGGCCTCCGCGTAGGAGGTGGTGATGCCGTTGACCAGGCCGTCGATCTCCCCGAGCTCCAGCATGACCGCGGCGAAGTAGTTGCGGGTGCGGAGCCGGCGGCGGGCGTCGTCGTGGGTCACTCCGTGGCGCTGGCGGAGTTGCCAGAGCCGCTCGACGAAGTGCTCGGTCTCCGGGCTTTGCAGGGGGTCGATGATCTGCACCCCCTTGAGCTCCTCGATGGCGGCGATCCGCTTGCGGACGAGGTCCATGGGCCCGAACAGCACCGGCTCGCACACTCCCTCCTCGCGGAGGATGGCCGCCGCCTGGTGCACCTTGGGGTGGTAGCCGTCGCAGAAGGCGATCCGGGCCGGCTTGCGCCGGGCCCGGCTCACCACCGACCACAGGACCTGATGCGCCCGGCTCTGGCGGCTGCGCAGGGCCTCCACGTATTCGGCGGGATCGATGCGGGTCCGGGCCACGCCCGTGGCCATGGCCGCCTCGGCCACCGCCGGCGCCACCCACAGCAGCACCCGCGGGTCGAGCGGCTTGGGGATGATGTACTCGCGACCGAAGGCGAAGCGCTCCCCGCCGTAGGCGCGGCTGACCGTCTCCGGCACGTCCTCGCGAGCGAGAGCAGCGATGGCCCGGGAGGCGGCGAGCTTCATCTCCTCGTTGATGGCGGTGGCCCGCACGTCGAGCGCCCCGCGGAAGATGAAGGGGAAGCCGAGGACGTTGTTCACCTGGTTGGGGAAGTCGGAACGGCCGGTGGCCATGATGACGTCGGGGCGGGCACCCACCGCCTCGGGGTAGCTGATCTCCGGGTCGGGGTTGGCCAGGGCGAAGACGATGGGGTCCTTGGCCATGGAGCGGATCATGTCCGGGGAGACGAGCCCCTTGGCCGAGCAGCCCAGGAACACGTCCGCGCCCACCATGGCCTCGGCCAGGGTCCGGGCCGGGGTGTCGGTGGCCAGCTCGAGCTTGTACTCGTTCATCCCCTCCGTCCGACCGCGGTAGATCACCCCCTTGGTGTCGCAGAGGACGACGTTCTCCCGGCGCACCCCCAGGCTCAGGTAGAAGCGGGTGCAGGCGATGGCCGAGGCGCCCGCGCCGGACACCACGATCCGCACCTCCTCGAGCCGCTTCCCCGCCAGCTCCAGGGCGTTGAGCAGGGCGGCACCGGAGATGATGGCCGTGCCGTGCTGGTCGTCATGGAAGACGGGAATGTGCATCTCCTTCTTGAGCCGCCGCTCGATGATGAAGCACTCGGGCGCCTTCACGTCCTCGAGGTTGATGCCGCCGAAGGTGGGCTCGAGCGCCTTCACCACCTGGCAGAACCGGTCCACGTCCTTCTCGTTCACCTCGATGTCGAAGACGTCGATGTCGGCGAACTTCTTGAAGAGCACCCCCTTCCCCTCCATCACCGGCTTGCCCGCGAGCGCCCCGATGTCGCCGAGCCCCAAGACCGCCGTGCCGTTGGAGATGACCGCCACGAGGTTTCCCCGGGAGGTGTACCGGAAGGACAGCTCCGGCTCCTTGGCGATGGCCAGGCAAGGCTCGGCCACGCCGGGCGTGTAGGCCAGGGACAGGTCGCGGGCGGTGGCGCAGGGCTTGGTCGGGACCACCTCGATCTTCCCGGGACGGCCGCTCTCGTGATAGGCGAGCGCGTCCTCGCGCTTCACCGCCTTCTTCTGGAACGACGCTTCGGCGGGGCTGTTCGTCGGGTCGCTGGCCATGTGGGGTCCTCGCGGGCGGTGGACTGGGGCCACAACGTTGCGCGAACACGACACCCGCTTGCGCGCCGTGTCAACACGGGCTCTCTCTCCCCCAAGCGGCGGGTAGGCACGACCATTTCCGGAGGGCCGAGGCGTCTACGGCGCCGGGGAGGTCCTTTGGTCGGCGCTGCACCTTCGCGCCGGCGTAAGCCCCGAGAACGCCGGGTGGAGCGGCCCGGACAACCGCCCGTTGGAGTCACCCGGGAAGCCGGTTCTCGTTGACGACCACGTTCTCGCAAAAAGGGCGAGCACCGGGCGAGCAAGCGATGCCGCGGCGCTCACCGGGCAGGCGTCCGGCTCCTCTCCTCCCTGCCGCGAGCTCCACCTGGCAGGGGCGGGCGGGGGAGCTCGCGACCGGAAGAGCGGGGTCCGGCGGGGAAGGGAACCCGTGAACCCGTCACCGGGCCGGGCGCGGTCGCCGCCTTAGGAGGAGGGCCAGGGAAAAGAGCAGGGCCGCCGGCGCACCGGCCGCTCCGCCTGAACCGCAGCCGTGCCGGGAGGCGGCGCTGGCCGAGGGGGACGGCGCCGGGGATGGCGAAGGAGTCGGGTCGGGGGCTGGCCCCGGTCCCGGCGTGGGATCTTCGCCTCCCAAGAGCTCGACGATGCGGGCGGCCAGCTGGGCCCGGGCGGCGAGAAGCGCGTCGGGAGAGACCTCGGTCGCGTAGGGGTGCGGGAAGAGCCCGGTCGCGATGCTGCTCGCCAGGTCCGGATCGCCGAGGTCGGAGACCAGCTTCAGGTACTCGTAGTCCTGCATGCCGGCCCGGATCTCCTTCAGGCGGATGGACGCGACCGGGATGTGGGTGGTCCCTCCGATCTGCGCGGGCGTGCCCGGGTAGAAGAGGGTGCCGTCGCCGTTGCCGTTGAAGTCCCACTGGTTGTTCCACGGGTCGTGGGAGTAGGCCATGGCCGTCTCGTAGTACAGCTCGCCCGAGACCCGGAAGTTGAAGGCCAGCCACTGCATGGCCCGGTTGCGGACGGCGCTGGCGTCGATCATGTAGCTCGCCCAGCCGGCGAAGTAGGCGCTGGTCCCGCCGCAGCCGTGGCTCATGCAGCTCTGGTAGGTCCAGACCTCGCGCCGGGAGGAGCCGGCCAGGAAGGCGTCGTAGCTCGGCCGCTGATCGCCGCTGAACTGCGAGGCCCCCGGTCGGTCGTCGAGGTCGTTGATCACCGGGACCAGGATGTCGATCGACGAGGTCACGCCCTGGGCGTCCGCATCCTTTACGGTGGTGGTCACGAGCGTGCGGATGGGCGGGTTCGCCGCCCGGGCGGCGGCGGCGCGGGTGGGGATGTCGCTGAAGGCGCAGGTCTGAGGAGGCTCGTCGCAGGTGTACTGGAAGAGCCGGTCGCTCCAGCCCTGGCCGGCGAAATAGGGTGCCCACTGGCTGGCGGAGCCCATGAGCTGGAAGGCGGTCATCTCCGCCCCGGAGAGCTCGGTGCCGGCGGTGCCGTCGAGCGAGGGGCCGTAGTACTCGTCGACGTGGCCGCAGGAGGTGTCGCCGTCGTCGACGTGGGAGAGGGTGAGGCGGTGATCCAGGGCGAGCTGGCCGTAGCGGGCTCGCAGGGTGGAGAAGGCGTCGCCGGCGGAGAGGCCGTGGGCGGCGGGGATGGCGCCAAAGGAGAAGCCGAATGCGCTTTTCAGGGAGGAGGTGGCGGGGAGCGAGAACGGCCAGACGTGCAGCGATACCGGGACCTCCACCGCGCCCCCGGCGAAGGTCACGGTAACCGTCCCGTGGTAGTCGCCGGCCGGCGCGCCGGGCGGCACCAGCACCTCGGCCCAGATGGCGCGGCTCTCCCCGGCAGGCACGTCGAAGGGGAAGGCGTTTCGCTCTTCGCCTACCAGCTCGTCGACGTCGGGGACCAAGGCATCGGGAAACCATCCCGTGCCGCCGTCCGGTCCCGAGGGGTGAGCGAGGTTGATGAGCGCCTCGCGGAAGAGCCGGACCGGACCGATGGTGGCCGGGCCGGTGAGGCTCGAGGCCTGGGCGCGGACGGCGCTGGCCGGACCGGTCACCACCACCTGGAAGGCGTCGTACTCGTTCCGTGCGGCGGAGAGCGCGGCGGAGGCCGCGGAGCGGGCTTGCGCCGTGGGCCGGATCTTCTCGAGCGAGCTGGCGGTGAAGACCTGCACCGCCCGGGCGGCGGCCGGGGCGAAGAAGAGGCCGGCTAGCAAGAGGAAGAGGAGCCTTCGGGGGGAGCGGGTGTGGCAGGGGCGGGGTTCCGGGGGCATCGTCGGCGTGCTCCTCGCAGCTCGAGAAGCGCCTCCCCCGGCGGCCTCGCCGCTCTCCGTCCCAGGCGCCTCGGTTGGGTCCGACCCTCATCTCACGGGCGGGGTCCCCGGACAACGAGCGGGCGGGCGAGCGATCGGGTAGGAAATCTGTGATGGAAGCGGACTTGGTGTTCTGTTGTGCGAGAGCGAGCGGCCGCGGGCAGGCGCCTCCGTCCGCCGGATAGGCGCTCGCTTTCACGGGCAGTGGCTCGCCACGAGGTGAGGCAGGGGGGGGTCAGCGCCTGGCCGTCGCCCGCGCCCCGCCCTTGGCGGGGGGGGCGCGCGGCGTGGCGAGCGCCGGGTTCTTCTCCAGCTCCTCGATGGTGCGCGGCCAGTCCTCCTTGAGGAGGCGCGCCAGCGAGCGATCGGAGAGGATCTGTCCGCCGGTCTGGCACCGGGGGCAGTAGTTGACCTCGTTCTCGGCCCGGACGATGCGCTGCACGGGCGTGCCGCAGACCGGGCACGGTTGCCGGTGGCGCCCGTGGACCGCCATCCCCTCCCGGAAGGCGGTGACGCCCTCGGGGAAGGAGGCGCCGGCCTCGCGCCGCAGTCGCTCAGTCCACTCGGAGAGCACCTCGACCGTCGCCTCGCGCAGGCGAGCCACCTCGGCCTCGTCGAGGCGGTGGGTGAGCTTCACCGGCGAGAGCCGGGCCCGGTGGAGGATCTCGTCGGAGTAGGCGTTGCCGATCCCGGCGAAGAGCGCCGGGTCGGTGAGGGCGCGCTTCAGGGTGTGATTCTCGCGCTTTAGCGCGGCGCGGAAGGCGGCCAGGTCGGCCGTGAGCGGCTCGAGGCCTCCCTTGTCCAGGGCCCGGAGGGCCGCCTCCCCGCGTACGAGGTGGAGGGCGGCCCGCCGCTTCGTCCCGGCCTCGGTGAGGGTGAGAGTGCCGGTGGGGAAGTCGAAGGCGGCGAGGCCCACCCGCCCCGGCGGCCGGGCTCCGGGCTCCCGCCAGTGGAGCCGGCCGGCGATCATGAGGTGCAGTGCCAAGAACAGCTCTCCCTCGAGCCCGAGGACGATCCGCTTCCCCACTCGGCGCACCGCCAGGACCTGTCGGCCCTCCACCTCGGCGAGGGCAGGATCCGCCGAGCGGAGCAGGAAGGGGGTGGCGATCCGCACACGCTGCAGCGGCTGCAGGAGGGCCCGGGCAGCCAGCGCCTCGACGTACACCTCGATGTCGGGCAGTTCCGGCACGGCGTGATTGTGGTCTCGGGCCATGCCCCACGCCAGCGGCATCGTGGCGGGTCCTCCGGCGGGGCCCGGAAGGAGCGCGCCGTGCCCATCCACGTTATGAATGAGCCATGGCTGCGCCGCCGGTGACCATCTACACGACTTCCTACTGCCCGTACTGCGTCCGAGCCAAGCGGCTCCTCGAGAAGAAGGGCGTCGCCTACAAGGAGATCGACGCCGAGGGTGACGAGGCGCTCCGCAACTGGCTCGTCGAGCGTACCGGGCAGCTGACGGTGCCGCAGGTCTTCGTGGGCGAGCGGTCGCTGGGGGGGTTCAGCGACATCGACGCGCTCGACCGCAAGGGACTGCTCGACCCCATCCTGCGCGGCGAGGGGTAGAAGGGGCGGGGCGGATCAGGTCGCCGCCTTCGATTCGGGCTGGTCGGCAGCGCCGTCGCGGCGCGGGAGCGGAAGGTCAGGGGGGGCTGGCCCTCGCCGGTCGGCGATGAAGCGCCACTGCTCGGCGGTGTCGGTGATGAGCCGGGCACCGCGCTTGAAGGTGACGTACGACCAGGCCCACTGCAGGAGCACCGCCACCCGGTTGCGGAAGCCGATGAGGAAGAAGATGTGGACGAAGAGCCACAGCAGCCAGGCGGTCAGGCCGGAGAGTCGCAGGCCGTGGATGTCGGCCACCGCCGCCGCCCGGCCGATGGTGGCGAGCATGCCCTTGTCGCGGTAGCGGAAGGCGAGCGGAGGCCGTCCCTCCAGGGCGCGCAGGACGTTGCGCGCCGCGTGCTCACCGGCCTGGATGGCGGCGGGGGCGACGCCGGGCACGAGGCTCCCGTCCGGCTGGTGGACGGCGGCCTGGTCGCCGACCACGGCCACCTCGGGGTGACCGGGGATGGAGAGGTCGGGAAGGACCAGGACCCGGCCGGCCCGGTCGAGCGGCACCGAGAGCGAGCGGCCCAGCTTCGAGGCGGACACGCCCGCGCCCCACAGCACGGTGCGTGAGAGGATCCGCTGCCCGTCGGCGGTGACCCCCTCGTCGTCGATGGCGGTCACCTTGGCGTGGGTGTGCACCTCGACCCCGAGGTGTTCGAGCTGTCGCCGGGCGGCGATCTGCAGCGGCGGGGCGTAGGGCGGCAGGACGGCGGGCAGGGCCTCGAGCAGGATCACCCGGGCGCTCTCCGGGTCGATGTGGCGGAAGTCGGCGGCCAGGGTGTGCCGGGCGATCTCCGCCAGGGCGCCGGCGAGTTCCACGCCGGTCGGCCCGGCGCCCACCACCACGAAGGTGAGCAGGGCGCTGCGCGCCGTCGGATCGGATTCGCGTTCCGCCCGCTCGAAGGCGAGGAGGATGCGACGCCGGATCTCCAGGGCGTCCTCGATGGTCTTGAGCCCCGGCGCGAGCGGGGCCCAGTCGTCCCGGCCGAAGTAGGAGTGGGTGGCACCGGTGCCGAGGATGAGCCGGTGGTAGGGAACGGAGGCGCCGTCCCCGAGCCGCACCACCCGGGCCGCGGTGTCGATCGCGGTCACTTCGCCCAGCACCACCTCCACGTTGAGCTGATTTCGGAGCACGTTGCGAATGGGCGCGGAGATGTCGGCCGGGTTCAGGGCGGCGGTGGCTACCTGGTAGAGGAGCGGCTGGAACAGGTGGTGATTGCGGCGGTCGATCACCGTCACCTTCACCGGGGCGTTGCGCAGGGCCCGGGCGGCGGCGAGGCCGGCGAAGCCCGCCCCGACCACGACCACCTGGGGAAGGGCCTTGCCGAGGAGCGCCCGCGACAGTTGCCGCCGGCTGCGGCTCCGGCGAAAGAGCGCGAACCCCATCGCCCCCGCGCCCACCCCGGCGACGAGCGCGCCGGCTCGGAGCATGGACCTCTTGGACATGGCGCACCACCTCCCGACCGACAGGTTCGGGCTCCCGAGGAGCTCCGACCCGACCCGAGAACGGATACTGGGCACGGCGGCGCCGGCCAGCGACCGGTCGCCGCGGGCCCGCTCGCGCCGCGGCGAGCTCCCGGGGGAAGCAGCGAGGCCTCGACGGGGCAGTGCCCTGCCGGCCCTCCCGCCGGTCCGGCGCGTCCCGTGCCGCTCCATGCTAGGCTGAAACGACCCGTGAACGACGACACCGCTCAGCCCCTTGGCAAGCTGTCCGCCTTTCGCCCCGTGCCCCGCACCGGGGTGATCTTCGCCACCACCGAGGCCACCCGGCTCGGGTTCACGCCCGCAGACCTGGACTGGTGCAACCTCGGGCAGGGCATGCCGGAGACCGGGCCCTTGCCCGGCGCCCCCGAGCGCGTCGGCGCCATCCCCATCCGGGTGGACGATCAGGAGTACGCTCCGGTGCAGGGGATCTGGGAGCTGCGCGAGGAGGTGGCCGGCCTCTACAACCGGCTCTACCGGCGAGGGCTCCCCTCGCAGTACTCGGCCGAGAACGTCTCCATCTGCGGCGGGGGACGCACCTCGCTCACCCGGGCGGTCTCGAGCCTGGGCGAGGTGAACCTGGGCCACTTCCTCCCCGACTACACGGCCTACGAGGAGCTGCTCGACCTGTTCCGCACGTTCACCCCCATTCCCATCCTCCTCGAGGGCGACCGTGGGTACGCCTTCACGGTGGAGGACCTACGCCGCGAGGTGACGGGCCGCGGCCTCTCGGCGCTGCTCCTCTCGAACCCCTGCAATCCGACGGGCAAGCTCGTCCAGGGCGACGAGCTCTCGCGCTGGGTCGAGCTCGCCCGGGAGCTCGACTCGAGCCTCCTCTTGGACGAGTTCTACTCGCACTACGTGTGGACCGGGGTCCCGGGGCGCCTGCCGGTGGAGAGCGCGGCTCGCTACGTGGAGGACGTGGACAAAGACCCGGTGGTGATCTTCGACGGCTTCACCAAGAACTGGCGCTATCCCGGTTGGCGCATGACCTGGACCCTGGCCCCGCGGCAGGTGATCGAGGCGGTGGCGAGCGCCGGGTCCTTCCTCGACGGTGGCGGGAGCAAGCCCCTGCAGCGGGCCGCCATCGCCCTGCTCGCCGACGACAAGGTCCGCGCCGAGACCGAGGCCATCCACCGGGTCTTCAGCGAGAAGCGGCGGCGGATGCTGCACGGGCTCGAGTCGCTCGGGGTCCGTTTCGATCGTTCGCCCGACGGCACGTTCTACTGCTGGGGCAGCGTGGCCCACCTGCCTCCGCCGCTCCACGAGGGAATGGGCTTCTTCCGCGAAGCGCTGACGAAGAAGGTGATCGTCGTCCCCGGCGAGTTCTTCGACGTGAACCCGGGCAAGCGGCGCGCCCGCCATGCCTCCCGCTTCCGCTCCTACGTCCGGTTCTCGTTCGGTCCGCCCCTGGAGCAGATCGAGAAGGCGCTCTCGCGGCTCGAGCAGCTCATCGTCGAGCACGGGGCGCGGGCCGGCTCCTAGACGCGGCAGGGGACCCGGCACGGCCAGGGCGGAACGAAATCCACCGGAGGAGGCGGGCCTCTGCGCGGGAGGGCGGCTTGTCACGCAACCGCCACCTGTCCCCGGGGCCGGATCCAGTACCGTCACCGAGCGGAAGGGGCGCCTCGGCCTTTTTTGTGAGGGGTGGCGGGGCGGCGGCCTTCCCCTGGGGCTGGCGCCTTCGCGCTGGGCAGCGGAACCATGACGCTCACCCTCCTCACCGTCATCGCGCTCATCGCCGTGGCGCTGTTCTTCGACTTCATCAACGGGTTCCACGACGCGGCCGACTCGATCGCCACGGTGGTCTCGACCCGTGTCCTCTCGCCACTGGTGGCAGTCGGCTGGGCGGCCTTCTTCAACTTCATCGCCGCCGCCCCGGTCCTGTGGGGTTCGGAGCTGCGGGTAGCGGCCACGATGGGCAAGGGGATCGTGGAATTCTCCGCCCTCCAGGCGCGCGGACCGAGGTTCGTGCTGGTCTTCATCTTCGCAGCGCTCACCGGCGCCATCGTCTGGAACCTGCTCACCTGGTGGTGGGGCTTGCCCTCGTCGTCGTCGCACGCGCTGGCCGGGGGCATGATCGGCGCCTGCCTGGTGGGGATCGGGCCGGGTGGTCTGGTCGCGGCCGGCATCGGGAAGATCGTTCTCTTCATCGTCCTCTCGCCCCTCATCGGGATGGTGCTCGGCTCGATGAACATGGTGGTCACGACCTGGATCGTCCGGAGGAGCACTCCGCTCCGCGTGGATCGCTGGTTCCGCAGGTTGCAGCTCGTGTCCGCCTCCATCTTCAGCTACAGCCACGGCACCAACGACGCGCAGAAGGTCATGGGCATCATCACCGTGATCATCTACGGCACCATCTGGGCCGATCGCACCGCCATGGCCGCCGGGCACTTCTCGGTGCCGTTCTGGGTGGTGCTCGCCTGCCACGCCTCCATCGGGCTGGGAACGCTCTTCGGCGGGTGGCGCATCGTCAAGACGATGGGTCACAGCCTGACCAAGCTGCAGCCCATCGGTGGCTTCTGCGCCGAGACCGGAGGTGGTGTGACCATCCTGGCCCTGGCCCACGCCGGCATCCCCGTCTCCACGACGCATACCATCACCGGGGCCATCGTCGGCGTGGGTGCGACCCGGGGTGCGCGTGCGGTGCGGTGGGGCATAGCAGGCCGCATCGTCTGGGCCTGGATCTTCACGATTCCGGCCTCGGCGATCTTCGCGGCGCTCACCTACGGCGTGGTCCGCCTCCTCATCGGACGGTACTAGACGAGGAGCGTGGTCTCTTCCTGGAGGCTCGCTCGCCGGGGCAAGCAGCTCGGGGGCTTCTCACCCGTTGGCCGACCGTCGCTCTACGCCCCTGGCCGGCCCCGGGCCGCCGCCCGGAGCCCCAGGAACGCGAAGAGGCAGAGGAGCAAGGTGCCGAACACCAGCAGCGGCAGGGACAGGGAGAGGTGGTCACTGCCCGCGAGCTCCATCACCTTGCCGGTGAGGGAAGGGAGGACCATGCCGCCCAGGCTGTCGCCGAGCAGCACCAGGCCGCTCGCGAAGGCGGTCATGGGGACGGCCTGGCCGGCCAGCGTGTATCCGCTCGGCCAGAGCGGGGCCATGCAGAACCCGAGCCCCACCGCCGCGGCCCAGAGAAGTCCGGCCGAGCTGGGCAGGCCGACGAGCAGGGCCGAGAGGAAGAGGCAGGCGGCGAGCGCCACCGGGATGACCTGGCGGGGGGCGAAGCGGAGGGCCACCGGGACGGAGGTCGCCCGTCCCACGGTGAACGACAGCCAGAAGGCGGAGGTGAGCACCGCGGCGGCGGCGGGAGCGACCACTCCCAGCGCCATCGCATAGGAGTAGATCCAGCTCCCGAAGGAGATCTCCCCGCCGACGTAGGCGAAGAGGTAGAGAGCGCCGAGGGCGATGGCCCCGTAGGGCGCGCCACGCCGCACCGGCCCGCGACCCGGAGGCGGTGGGGCGTGCTCGGGCGGATCCGGGCTGCCCGGCAGGAACAGGATCCACATGCCGGCGAGCACCCCGAAGGCGGCCACGCCCAGGTAGGCGAATCGGAAGCCGCCCGGCACGCCCACGAGCTTTGCGACGAGGAGGGGCGAGACGAAGGCGCCCAGGCCGAAGCAGAAGTGGAGCCCGTTCACGAAGGGGCTGGCCTTCTCCCCGTGCATCCACAGGAGGAGGGTGTTGCCTCCGGCGTTGATCACTCCCTCGGCCATCCCCCGGGAGAACGCCAGGCAGAGGAGGAAGCCCAGCCGGTGCGCCGCCGGGAACAGGCCCACCGATGCGGCGGCGAGAAGCTCCGCGGTGCCGAGGAGCAGGTGACCACGGACGCGGTCGAAGAGTCGGCCACCGAGGACAGTCCCGGCGGTGTACCCAGCCGACCCGAGGAGGAAGAGCGCTCCCATGCTCCCCAGGTCGGAGCCGGTCTGCCGGGAAAGGTCGGGGAGGGTGGGGCCGAGGATGCCGGTGGTGAGCCCGAGGCCGACGAAGAGGGCGTAGTAGGCGAGCGTGGCGAGGAGCCGGGTTCGTCGCGGGGCCATTGGGGCCGGGCGTCCGGGGCGTGCCGCGAGCAGGCGCAGCGCTAGCCCAGGAGGGCCTCCAGCGTCTCGAGCGAAGCCGGCCGGGTGAGATGGGCCTCGAACCCGGCTTTGAGGGCCCGGTCCTTGTCCTCCGCCATCCCGTATCCCGAGAGGGCGATGAGCCGGACCGCCCGCAGCGCCCCGTCGGCCCGCAGCGCCCGCGCCACCTCGTAGCCGTCGACGTCGGGGAGGCCCAGGTCGCAGATGACCACGTCGGGCAAGAGCTCGCGAGCCCGGGCCGTCCCGGCGAGGCCGTTTGGGGCGATGGTCACCTCGTGGCCGAACAGCCCCAGGACGTCGGCCAGGGTCTGGGCGGCATCGGCGTTGTCGTCGATGACCAGGATCCTCCGGTGCTGCCCGGACGTTCGGGGTGCGGGGGGAATGGGTTCGGGGGGGAGGGCCTGGGCGGCCATGGGCAGAGCGAGGACGAACTCCGATCCCTTCCCTGCGCCCTCGCTCCTCGCGAGGATGGAACCGCCGTGCAGCTCCACGAGGCCCTTGGACAGCGCCAGGCCGAGCCCCAGGCCGCTCGGGGACTGGCCGAGGCTCCGCTCCTCCTGGGCGAAGGGCTCGAAGAGGCGTGCCAGCTGCTCCCTTTCCATGCCCATCCCCGAGTCGCGCACCGAGACCTCGGCCTGCCCGTTCACGACGCGCACCCGCACGGCCACGGCTCCCGGGGGCGGGGTGAACTTGCTGGCGTTGGCGAGCAGGTTGCCGATCACCTGTCCGATCCGCGTCGGGTCGACCTCGGCCGGCACCGGCGAAGCCGGGAGGTCGAGGTGCAGGTCGAGCCGGGCCTGCTGGAAGAGGGTGCGGTGGTCCTCGCAGGTCTTGCGGACCAGGTCGCGGAGGTCGACGGGCTCGCGTCTCAGGTGGACCTTGCCGCGAGCGATCCGGGTCACGTCGAGGAGGTCCTCCACGAGCCGGGTGAGGTGCTCGACCTGTCGGTGGATGACCGCGCGGGCGCGGGCGGCCCCGGGGCTCTCCGAGGGGAGCTTGTCGAGGAGGAAGAGGGAGCTGTGGATGGGGGCGAGGGGGTTGCGGAGCTCGTGGGAGAGCACCGCCAAGAACTCGCTCTTCCGCCGATCGGCCTCGCGGACCTCCTCTTCCATGCGCTTTCGGGCGGTGATGTCGATGAAGGCGCCGACCGAGCCGGTCACCCGGCCCTCGCGGTCGCGGAGCGGGGTGCAGTTCCCGAGGAGCGAGCAGACGTCGCCGTTGTCGAAGACGAGGTCCACCTCCATGTCGCGGACGTCCTCGCCCCACCTGGCCGCCCGCTGGATGCCCAGCTCCTCCTCGGAGAGCTTGCGTCCGCCCTGGTAGACCGAGAAGCCGCGGGGCCGGTCCTCGCCGGGAGCGGAGAGGGAGACGTTCTCGCCGGGCCTTTGGCGCAGGATCTCCACCCCGAAGCGATTGGCGTCGATCCGCTCGCCGCGCGTGTCGCGGGTGATCCACACCGCGGCCGGGACGGTGTCGAGCACCGTCTCGAGCTCGGCGGCGTGGGCCCGCGTCCGCTCCTCGCTCTCGCGCAGCGCCCGCTCGGAGTCCTTCCAGGCGGTGATGTCGAGGAGCGTCGCCACGGTGCCGACGTGCTCGCCGCGGTCGTTCGTGAGGGGGGAGGCTCGGTACATGGCCCAGAGCTGCGAGCCGTCCCGGCGCCGAAGGAGGAAGTCTCCGCGGACGGCCTCGCCGCGGCCCAGGGCGGAGCGGAGGGCGGGGACCCGCTCCGCCCATTCCGGGAAGGTGAAATCGGAGATCCTGCGGCCGAGCATGTCCTCGACCCCGTAGCCCAGCATCTCCGCCATCTGCTGGTTCACGTAGGTGTAGACGCCGTCGGGCCGGGTGATGGCGATCCCCTCGCCGGCGGTCTCGACGATGAGCCGGTACTTCTCCTCGCTGGACCGCAGTGCCGCCTCGGCCCGCTTCTGCTCGGTGATGTCGCGGAAGAAGACCGCGATGCCGCCGCCGCGGACGGGATGGGCCGACACCTCGTTCCAGACGTCGAGCGGCGCATAGCGTTCCTCGAACCGGACGGCGACCCGCTCGCGCATGGCCCGCCGGTACTCCAGCCAGAACCGGCTCTCCGGGCTGGCCGCCTCGGGGAACACCACCCAGAACACCTGGCCCAGCACGTCCTCTCGCCTTCGGCCCGACAGGCGCTCGAAGGAGCGATTCACGAACACGATCCGGTACTCGGGGTCGAGCACGAAGAGGCCGTCGTCGAGCTCCAGGATCTCGAGCGCCGCTCTCGGGTCGAGGAGGTGTTCCGGGGCCGGGGCCGGTTCGGGGAACATGAGCGAGGGGGCCCTAGCAGCGGGGGCGCGCCCGAACACGCACCGACCGTGGCCTTTACCCAACTCGGGCGGCGCCTAGCCGTGACGGTGGGCGTGCGCCGCGTGGTTCCGGGGTGCCTCGGCGAGGGGCGCGCGCTGTTCCGCGAGCCAGCTCATCCAGGCCTCGATGCCCTGCCCCGTGCGGGCGGAGATCTCGATGGCCCTGGGGCTGGGCATGACGCGCGAGAGTGCGTCGTGGATGGCGGCCAGGTTCACGTCCAGATGGGGCACCAGATCGCACTTGGCGATGAGGACGAGGTCGACCGCCTTGAACATGACCGGGTACTTGAGCGGCTTGTCCTCGCCCTCGGTGACCGAGAGCACCACCACGCTCGCCGCCTGGCCCAGATCGTAGATGGCCGGGCAGACCAGGTTCCCCACGTTCTCGATGAAGAAGACGTCGGTCTCGCGCCAGGGGAAGTCGTGGAGCGAGCGGTGCACCATCTCGGCGTCGAGGTGGCATGCCTGGCCGGTGGTGATGGCCCGGGAGGGAATGCCGGCCGCCTGGAGGCGGCGCGCATCCCGGTCGGTGGCGAGGTCGGCGGAGACTGCCCCGAGCCGCCAGCCCCGGGCGGTGGCGGCCCGGGCGGAGGCCTCGAGCAGCGCCGTCTTGCCCGAGCCGGGGCTACCCATCACGTTCACCGCCAGGACGCCAGCGGCGACGAAGTGCTCGCGGTTGTGCCGGGCGGCCCGCTCGTTTCCGGCGAGGATCTTCTCCTTCAGCTCCACCGGGACCAAGGTGGGGTCGCCGCAGCCGCAGGTCTCGCACATCAGGGCACCTCCATCTCCAGGGACTCGAGGGTTAGTGCGTCGGCTCCTTCCGACAGCTCCGCCGGAGCGTCGCAGGAGGCGCAATGGAGCACTTCGCCCGGGGCGAACGCCTTCTTGCAGCGCGGGCAGCTCCACAGCGCCGGGACCCGGTTCATCCGCAGCGTTGCCCGGGCGCATACCGTCCCCTCGCGGGCCATCTCGAAGGCGCCGGCGAGGAGGTCGGGGTCGACTCCGGAGAGCTCGCCCACCCGCAGGGAGATGGAGTGCACGGCGAGCGCGCTGCGGCGGCGGGCCTCGTCCCCGACCCGGGAGAGGAGCGACTGGACGAGCGAGAACTCGTGCATCGGTGGGATCCTCGCACGGGGAGGGGGCTGGTACGAAGTGGTCGGGTCGAGGCTCATCTAGCAGATCCGTGGCAAGAGCTCGCCCTCCGGCTCGGCCAGGATGCGCCTGCCGAAGCCGGTGTGGAGGATCACCGTTCCCGGCCGCTCGGCGGTGGCCCGGCCCACCACCACCGCCCGGCGGCCCAGGGGGTGGGCGTGGAGCGCGGCCAGGACTCGCTCGGCGGCCCCGGCCCGGACGCCGAGGACCGCCTTCCCCTCGTTGGCCACGAGAAGGGGGTCGATGCCGATCATCTCCGCCGCGGCGCGGACCTCGTCTTTGACGGGCAAGGCCGGCTCGTCGAGGACGATGCCCACCCGCGCCTTGGCGGCGAGCTCGTGGAGCACGCCGGCGAGGCCACCCCGGGTCGGGTCCTTCATGGCCACGACATCCTGGCCCCCGGCCCGCAGCGCCTCCCGGACGAGGCCGTTCAGCGGGGCCACGTCGCTCTTCAGGTCCCCGAGGAGCCCGAGGTCGTGGCGGCGGGCCATCACCGCCATCCCGTGGTCGCCCAGGGTGCCGGTGACGATGAGCAGGTCGCCGGGAGAAAGGCCGGCGTCGGTGACCACCCGCTCGGCGAAGCCGACCCCGGCGGTGTTGAGGACGAGCCCGTCCAGCTGGCCCTTGCCCATGACCTTGGTATCGCCGGTGACGATGGGGGCCTGGGCCTCGCTGGCCGCCTCCCGCATGGAGGCGACCACCCGCTCCAGATCCTCCCGTGCAAAGCCCTCCTCGACCACGGCGGCGCAGGTGAGCCCGAGTGGCTCGGTGGCTCCCATCATGGCCAGGTCGTTGACGGTGCCGCACACCGCCAGCCGGCCGATGTCGCCGCCGGGGAAGAAGATGGGCTGGACCACGTGCGAGTCGGTGGTGAGGACGAGGAAGCGATCGCCCACCCGCAGTGCGGCCCCGTCGTCCAGGGCGGAGAGGCCCACGCCGTCGACGGGGGTGGCGAGGGGCAAGAACACCTCCTCGATGAGCCGGCGCATGGCCCGGCCGCCGGCGCCGTGCTTGAGAGCGATCCGCTCCGCGGAACGGCTCGGTCTCGTCACCCGGCCACCTCCCCGAGGTCGGGTGCCCCGCCGTAGGTGTGCCAGATGCGGCACTGGCCCTCCGAGGAGACCATGCAGGCGCCCACCGGGGCCTCGGGCGTGCAGGTCCGGCCGAAGAGCGGGCAGTCGCCGGGGCTGGCCAGGCCGAGCATGATCCGGCCGCAGATGCAGCCCAGGGCGAGTTCTGCGGCCGAATCGTCCCGCACCGCCGAGGTGTCGATGCGAAAGCGCCGCCGGGCGTCGAGGCCGGCATGGGCGGGGGCGAGCTGCAGGTTACCGCCCGGCACCTGGCCGATGCCCCGCCAGCGGCCTCCCGTTGCCTCGAACACCTGCCAGAGCGCGCGCTGGGCGGGCCGGTTCCCCTCCCGCGTCACGCAGCGGGGGTAGACGTTCACCACCTCCGGCCGGCCGGCGCGGAGGAGCGCGGTCACCTCCACCAGGGCGGCGAGGATGTCGAGCGGCTCGAAGCCGGCCACCGCCACCGGGGCACCGGTGCGGCGAGCGAAGGGCTCGAAGAGGGCCCAGCCGGTGATGGTGGCGGCATGTCCGGCAGCGAGGTAGCCGTCGATGCGGGTCTCCTTCGAGGCGGCCACGAGCTCCATCGCGGCCGGCACGTACTTGTGCACGGAGAGGATGGAGAAGTTGGGGGGTGGGCGGGCCAGGGCCACGGCGGCGGTGGCCACGGCGGTGGTCTCGAACCCGGAGGCGAGGAAGCAGACCTGGTCGGCGGGGTGGCGCTGGGCCAGCTCGACGGCCTGGGCGACCGAGTAGACCACCTCCACCCGAGCTCCATCGGCCTTTGCGTCGGAGAGCGAGCGGCCCGTTCCGGGGAGGCGGAGCATGTCACCGTAGGTACAAAGACGAACGCCCTGGCCGGCCAGGGCCACCGCCTCGTCCACCTCCGGGCCATCGGTGACGCACACCGGGCAGCCGGGGCCCATGATGAGCCTCAGCCCGGGAGGGAGGAGGGCGCGCAGGCCGAAGCGAGCGATGGCCTGCTCGTGGCTCCCGCACACGTGCATGAGCGACACCTCGCGGGAGAGCGCCTCGACGTTGCGGCGCAGCGCCTCGGCCAGGCCTCGGGCCCGCGCCGGGTCGCGGAACTTCAGCTCGCGGGTGAGATCGGAGGCGGCCACCGGCGCTAGGCCTTGTCCTTCCCAGCGGCCATCTCGGCGCGCACGTCGCTGGCCATGAGATCGGTCGGCGCCCCGCGCAGGAGCTCGTCGAAGAGGGCCAGGGTCTCCTCCGCCTCCTCCGGCGGGATGCGGCGGATGGCGAATCCGACGTGGTTCAGGACGTAGTCCCCCACCGCCACCGGCTCGTCGACGATGTCGAGACGGAGCTCCTTGCGCACCCCGAAGAAGTCGACGGTGGCCGAGAGGCCGTCGATGGCCAAGACCTTGCCGGGCACTCCCAGGCACATGTTCCGCGTTCCTCGCTCTCTAGCCGGCGGCCAGTGCGTCGGCGATCACTGCCTGGCCGAGGGCGATGCCCCCGTCGCCGGGTGGCACCTCCCGGTGCAGGACCACCTCCATGGTACCGGAGACGGCGTCCAGAATCCCCTGCGCAAGGTGTGCGTTCTGGAAGCAGCCGCCGGAGAGCACGAGCGGCACCGCGCCGGTTCGCCGCACCGCAGAACGGACCAGCTCGGCGGCAGCGGTCGCGAGGGCCGCGTGGAAGCGGGCCGAGACGGTGCCTTTCTCGGCCCCGGCCAAGAGGTCGGCCACGAGGGCGCGCCAGAGGGGGCGCAGGTCGAGCTGGTCCGGGCCCCCGCCTTCCCCCGGAGCGATCTCGAAGGGGTAGCTCCCTCTGGCCGCGGGGTCGCAGGCGGCGTCCAGGGAAAGCGCCAGCTGTCCTTCGAAGCGTGCCTCGGGGAGGCCGAGCGCCAGCGCACCGGCGGCGTCGAAGGCGCGCCCGGCGCCGTGGGCGGGGGGGCTGTGAAGGCCCGCGGCCAGCATCCGCCGCACGATTTCCAGCTCGCGCGGCGGCACGCCCGCGAAGAGGGGCAGGCGCGAGAGGGGGGCCTCATCGCCGAAGGCGTCGAGGAGGACGGCGAGGGCGATGCGCCAGGGCTTGCGAATGGCCAGATCGCCGCCGGCGAGCTTCAGGGGGCGGAAGGTGGCGAGGCGGGTGAAGCGGTGCCGCTCCACGAGCAGGAGCTCCCCGCCCCAGGCGGTCCCGTCGGCTCCCAGCCCGGTTCCGTCCCAGCACAGGGCCAGCGCCGGGCTCCCGTCCCGGCCGTGCTCGGCCAGTGCGGCGAGGGCGTGGGCGTGGTGGTGCTGCACGGCGATGAGGGGGACGCCGAGGGCAGCGGCCCGCTCCCGGGCGAAGCGGGTGGAGAGGTACTGTGGATGGAGATCGCAGGCCAGGAGGGCGGGGCGGAAGGAGAGGAACTCCTCGAGCCTCTTCAACGCCGCCTCGAAGGCCTCGAAGGTCTCGAGGCCGTCGAGGTCGCCGACGTGGGGCCCGAGGACCGCCTCGTCGCCGCGGGCCAGGCAGAAGGTGTTCTTGAGCTGTGCTCCCACGGCCAGTACCGCCCGGGAGAAGGGGCGCGAGAGCCGCACCGGCCGGGGCACGTAGCCCCGGGCCCGGCGCATGAGCACCGGCCGCCCGGCCACCACCCGGGCCACCGAGTCGTCGCAGCGCGAGGCGATGGGCCGGTCGTGGGTGAGGAACAGGTCGGCGATGGCCCCGAGCCGGCCGAGCGCGTCCTCGTCCTCGAAGGCGATGGGCTCGTCGGAGAGGTTGCCGCTCGTCATGACGAGGGGCCGCCCGGCGCCGGCGAGGAGCAGGTGGTGGAGCGGGGCGTAGGCGAGGAGGAGGCCGACGAGCGGGCTTCCCGGGGCGATCTCGGGTGCGAGGTTCGCGTCCGGCCGCCGGCGGCAGAGGACGATGGGCCGTTCCGGCGAGGCGAGGAGCGCCTCCTCCTCCGGGGAGATCTCCGCGAGCTTTCGGGCGGCGCACAGGTCCAGGACCATGACCGCGAGCGGCTTTTCCTCGCGGCGCTTGCGGGTCCGTAGCTTCGTCACCGCCGCGCTGGAGGTGGCATCGCAGGCGAGGTGGTAGCCGCCCAGGCCCTTGACCGCGGCCACCTCGCCCTTGCGGAGAGCGGCCGCGGCGTGGGCGATGGGGTCGGGGAAGGGGAGGGGAGCGCCCGAGGCGTCGCGCACCATGACCTGCGGCCCGCAGGCCGGGCAGGCGTTGGGCTGGGCGTGGAAGCGGCGGTCCCGGGGATCGGCGTACTCGCGGGCGCAAGCCGGGCACATGCGAAAGCCGGCCATGGTGGTGGCCGGGCGGTCGTAAGGGACCTCGAGGGCGATGGTGAAGCGCGGGCCGCAGTTCGTGCAGTTGGTGAACGGGTAGAGGTGTCGCCGATCGGCCGGGTCGCTCAGCTCGCGCAGGCAGTCGGGGCAGGTGGCGAGGTCGGGCGGGATGGCCACCCGGCGTTCCGCGGCGCCGCCGCTCGGGACGATCTCGAACCCGTTCGGCGGCGGGCAGGCGATCTGCTCCTTGCGCATGGACTCGACCCGGGCGGCGGGCGGCGCCTCCGAGCGGAGCCGCCGCTCGAAGACGTTTAGCCGCTCGGGCGGGCCGAAGGCCTCCACCACCACCCCGGCCGCGTCGTTGAAGACCCGGCCGGAGAGTCCCAGCTCCATCGCCAGCCTGTACACGAACGGCCGGAACCCGACCCCCTGCACCGTTCCGGTGAGGGCGATGCA